>ENA-ORXF01002772-ORXF01002772.1-marine-metagenome-genome-assembly--contig:-NODE-2772-length-10270-cov-3.498185_pt1 | contig 10270 bp, 12 predicted proteins | sample MGYA00237864_ERZ511476 | MGnify/ENA primary metagenome ERZ511476 (study PRJEB26306, sample SAMN06343908) | marine metagenome | isolation source: coastal waters | place: Atlantic Ocean: West Antarctic... | reverse complement strand
CATTGATGATTTGAGCAAACTCAAACCTTCCCGTGTGAAATCGAGTACAATCTCGCTCTAAAGAGTAGCAAGAAATAAAAAGAAGACTAATCCCTAAGAATAAAAATTTCATAGATAGCTAAAATACTAAGAATTGGGAATATAAATACTAAAAGTACCGTTCTTATGTAATTGGATTATTTGGATAATTTCTTCGCTTATTTGTTTATTAAAACCAGAATTTACTCTTTTTGATTTTTCTTGAGATATTTCAATATTCTGATACTCTGGACCACGGACTTGTTCTGATAATACTTGATGTGATTCTTCGACTGACAATTCAAGGGGAGCAGAAGATTTTTGTTTTGAGTTTCCTAAAAGCAGCCAATCTAAATCAACCTCTCTAAAGTGCTCATGAATTTTTAACATAAAATCTAGACTCGGTTTATTTCTTCTAGACAAAATATGAGAAACGGATGAGCGTTGAACGCCAATTCTTTCGGCAAATGCAGCAGCACTTAATTGGTTGTTTAACATGATTTCCTCTAAACGCTTAAGGAATGATTCTGTGTTTAACATTGTAAATAAATTTTATTGTACTTCCAAATATACAATTGTAAATTAAGATAAACAAATCATTTAATCATTAAACAAATACTTAAATATTTATATGTAAATACTTGATAATCAATTATTAATATGCATATATATAAAATAATTTACATTTGTATACGAATGCTTAAAAAGTTAAATCAAAAAGACTAATTAGTATACTATTGTGAATCACAAATGTAAACATCAGTATGTTTACATTTGTAATAATATGTAAATAATGATTAATAAAAGAAAAATAGGAATACCTATTCTTTCGAGCGCAGGCGAGAGTTTTTTAGACAAATATAAAATTAGTTTTCGATTGCGCTCGAAGCTTATCAATCATAAATTTTATAATGAATTTACCAAAATTTTTATTAGCAGATAACAGCAACTCACCCGATGATATTTTTGTATTGCATACAGAGTTCCCTCGTTTTATGATCAATTTAAAAGACGATGAAATAGAGTGGTTTGAAGATTTAACTGGAGAGAACGAAGAGGATATTGCAGGAGAGTTGGCAGATCTAATGGACAAAGCAGGTTTGTTCTATGATTCTGAAATGAAAGAATTTGAATAAGCACTTTTAATTACAAGGCAAAAAAAAACCTCACATATTATTTTATGTGAGGTTTTTTTTAGGTTATTATTTCTAATTTATTGTTTTGCTTCAGGAATTACAACTCCTAACTTTGTAAGAACCAATTCGGTGATGTCAAACTTAGCGTCTATGTATGCAAACTCATTTCCTGTAACGGTTAACACTTGTGTGTATCCATTTTCTTTAGATACAATCGCAATAGCTTCACTAAGTTTTGTGTATAAAGGACGCATTAATTCGTCTCTTCTTAACCCCATTAAAGTATTTCCGGTTTTTTGATATTTTTGAATATCTTGATCTAAACCAGACAATTCTTTTTGAATTGTTTTTTTCTCTAGTTCACCCATGTCTTTTTCCTTTAGCTTATAGTCTTCTAACTTTGCCTTAAAGTCTTCTACTTTTATACTAAAAGAAGAATCTAACTTTGCTCCGTAAGCTTTTGTAAGCTCTATTACCATTTTAGATTCTGGCATCAAACCAATAACATATTCGCTATCAATTGTGCCAACTTTACTTTGGGCAATAGTTAAGGTACTTATAAAAGCAATAAATAATACTGTAATTTTTAATTTCATGATTTATATTTAGTGTTACAAAGATATACAATGGTCTGACTAACAAAAGTGTGTTAGGCTTTTAATTTATTAATTTTTTCAGAAATTTCAGTTATTATCGTTTTCTTATCAGTTAAATAATCAAACCACAAGGTATTTTCGTCTCTTTTAAACCACGTTAATTGCCTTTTAGCAAAACGTCTGGTATTTTTCTTGATTTCAGAAATGGCAAATTCTTTTGTAAAATTTCCATCGAAAAAAGAAAACAACTCTCTGTAACCAACTGTCTGTAAGGCATTTAATTCTTTATTTGGGTGTAGCTTTTTTGCTTCTTCCAGTAGCCCATTGTCCATCATAATATCTACACGCTGGTTAATTCTATTGTAAATAATGGCTCTGTCTGCATTTAAGCCTACCTTAATACTCTGAAAGTTTCTGAGCTTCTTTGGTTTATTTTTAAAGGTTGAATAAGGAATGCCAGAGCCAATACAAACTTCCAATGCGCGCATTAATCTATGCGGATTGTCTAAAGCAATTAAATGATAGGTTTCTATATCTAATTCCTTTAACTGATTTTGCAATACTTCAATTCCTTCTTTTTCTAGTTTTATAGTAAGTGCTTCTCGCACTTCAGGAGCTATCTCTGGAAAATAATCCAATCCCTTTAATACGGCATCAACATACAACCCGCTGCCGCCCACCATTATTTGAACAGGATTTTCTTTAAAAAGTTCATCGAGTTTCTCTAAGGTATCTCTTTCAAATTCACCCACATTATAGGAGTCAAAAACACTTCTATTTTGTATAAAATAATGCTTTGCTGCTGCCAGCTCTTCAGGTTCTGGAACTGCAGTACCAATAGTCATTTCTTTAAAAAACTGTCTAGAGTCGCAAGAAATAATACTTGCGTTAAAAGCATTGGCAAGTTGAATGCTTAGTGCTGTTTTACCAATAGCCGTTGGTCCTACAATGGTAATTAAAGTGTTTTTTATGGTACTCATTTAATTTAAAATGCTTCCGCAATTGTAACAAAACGTTGCGCTTTTTGTGTGTTTCTCATTTAAACAAGTTGGACAAGATTGTGTATTTGTATCAACATCTAGGTCTGTTTTTGTCATTTCAGAGCTTACAATACCTGTAGGAATGGCAATAATAGAATATCCTAAAATCATAATAGCACTTGCTATCAACTGCCCTAAGGGTGTTTGTGGTGCAATGTCTCCAAAGCCAACAGTGGTTAAGGTTACAATTGCCCAATAAATACTTTTAGGAATATTTGTGAATCCGTTTTCTGCACCTTCCACCATATACATTATAGTTCCTAGAATGATACAGACGATGATAACAAAAAATAAGAATACGGCTATTTTAGCACTACTTGCTTTTAAGGCTAACAGTAGTTTATTAGAGGCGCCAATATACCTGGCCAGCTTTAAAATTCTAAAAACTCTTAATAAACGCAGAGCTCTTAAAGCCACTAAACCTTGCGAACCCACAAAAATAAGAGATACATACATAGGTATGGTAGATAGAAAATCTATAATACCGTAAAAGCTAAAAATATATTTAGTTGGTTTTTTAATAGCTATAATACGAAGCGTGTACTCTATGGAGAACAAAATAGTAATTATCCATTCGCCAATATATAACGCATCATGATATTTATTATCTAAATACGCTACACTTTCTAGCATTACTAATAAGATACTGGCTAGAATTGCTATTAATAAAATTACATCAAATACTTTACCTTCTTTTGTATCTGCTTCATAGATAATTTCATGAAGTCTCTCTTTCCAAGTCGGTTTTTTTATAGAATTACTCAAAATTTAGCTTTTTGTCTATTACAATACTACAAATATTAACTGAGTTTAAAAATTATTACCATTAATTTTATCAGTATTTACAAGGGTTTTTAAAAAAAAAATAAAAAAAAACATACTTTTTTAAAACCGTACTTTAAATCTTCTCGTAAGTATGTTTGAGATTCAATTAAATATAAACTAAAAACTCAAACAATGAAAAAAAGTAAAATTTTATTAGGAACTGCATTTCTTGCAGTAATCGGATTAATTACAGTAGCGGCAGATCACATTGATGCGCCAGCGGCACAAGGAACATCTGCAGACATTACAGATTTTTATGCCTTCCAAGGGGAAGACACAAATAATTTGGTTTTTGTAGCCAACGTGCAAGGTTTATTAAGCCCGAGTGCAACAGGCACCACATCTTTTGATGAAAATGTAATGGTAGAAATTAATATTGATACCGACGGAGACAGTGTAGAAGATTTAGTAATACAAGCAATACCAAGAGATGGTGTAATGTATTTCTTTGGCCCAGTAGCGCCATCATCTACAGGATTAAATAGTAATGTTTCTGAAATGGCTTCTAACCAAGGAGAAGTAGCTATTACACCTTATGGTACTAATGCAATAACTGCAACTAGTAATGCAGGTATAAAAATGTTTGCAGGACCAAGAGATGATCCTTTCTTTATGGACTTTGCGAGATACGGAGAAATTTTAGCTGGTGCAGCACCTGGATTTAACAATCCTGGAGCAGACACATTCGCAGGTTCTAACGTATTATCTGTAGTGGTTGAGGTTCCTAAAAGTATGATTGGTACTTCTGGAGCAATCAATACTTGGGTAGAAGCAAAAGTAAAACAATAAGAAAATTACTAAATAAACAAATTAAAAAACAGAATATCATGAAAATCAATTTTATAAAATATACAGCAGTATTACTATTGTCTTCAGCAGCGCTAGTGGGATGTAGTAATGACGAAACAAGTCCAGTAGTTATTGAAATGGGGACAGACTTCTCAGGAACTTATGCTCAAAAAGATCAAATGGGTAGACCGGCAGTAAACACAGTATTTGTTTCTGCAGATAGTAAAGATGAATATAACGTTACCATTCCTTCGGAACAAAACGCAAAATTTCAATCAATGTTTCAAGCAAACTTAGAAGGTTTAAGTCCTGCTTATGGCGAAGAGGGAGATGCAAATGCATTGGGTTTAGACGCATCTACCTTTACAGGTTTATTAGCTACGGATGTCTTAGGAGTTTCTTTAGATGGTAAAACTACATTCTTTGACGGTACAAATGTTTTAACTGGAAGAGCTTTGGCAGATGATGTAATTACGGTAGAGTTGTTATTAATTTTTGGTGGAGAAGATTTTACTGAAAACCCAACATTATCTGATGATCACGTAGATGCAAACGATAAAGAATTCTTAACGAGCTTTCCATACTTAGCCTCACCTTGGTAAAAACTATTTTTAATACTGACACCTATTTTAGGATAATAAGTGTCAGTATTTTAAAAAATTAAAAAGTACCCTTTTTTAAACTTCTGACGTGTTTTAATGATAAGAGGCGTCAGTTATTTATTTTCAGAACAAACAAACAAACAAACAAGCAAGCAATGAAATATTTCCAACTAACTTTATTCTTTGCAACACTTTTTATCACAGTAAGTTGCACCAAAGAAACAAACAAAAAAATAACAGATAGTAAAGATTATAATGCATTTTTAATCGATTTAGAAAACACCTCTTTAAAGGATATTCAAGCAGATTATAGTTTTTGGAAACAAAAATTAGAAAAAACCCCAAACCAGTATCCTTATAGCGCAAAGCTAGCAGCAGCTAATAGTGCCATTTTTAAAGTAACCGGAGAAATTGAAGCGCTAAAAGAAGCAGAAGAAAATTTACTATTTGCAAATAAAAAAACAAACTACAACAACGCTGGTTATTTAAGAAGTTTATCTAAAAACTATATTTCCCAGCACAGATTTAAAGAAGCGTTGGCATTGCTTAAAAAGGCAGAAGCAAACGGAGAAAATTTACAGCAAACACAATTTATGTTGATTGATGTAAATTTAGAATTAGGAAACTTAAAAGAAACAGGAGTTTATTTATCTAAAGTTAAAAACTTTAAAAGTTTCGATTATTTGATTAGAATTTCTAAATACAATGATCATATTGGTCATTTAGACAAGGCTATTGAGTATTTAGAAGCATCTTTAAAAATTGCAAAATCTTCTAAGAATACTTTTTTAATGCAATGGAATTTCACAAATTTGGCGGACTATTATGGGCATGCTGGTAGAATTAAAGAGTCCTACAATTCTTATTTAAAAGCATTGGCTTTAAATGCGAATGACAGCTATGCGAAAAAAGGAATTGCTTGGATTGTGTATTCTTATGAAAGAAATCCAGAAGAAGCATTAAGAATTCTAGAAACAGTAACTGCAGAAAACAAGGCGCCAGATTACCATCTACTAAAGGCTGAAATTTTAGATTTTATGGGTAATTCTGTTAAAAAGAACATACAAGAAGCAAAATATTTAGCCAAAGTAGTAGATAAAAATTACGGTGTAATGTATCATAAATATGATGTTTTATTATATGCAGATGACGTTACAAAACAAGAGAGAGCCATAGAGATCGCAAATCAGGAAGTTTCTGAAAGACCAACTGCTCAATCTTATGACTTATTAGCTTGGTCTTTGTACAAAAACGGCCAAGTAGAAAAAGCGCTAGAAATTACACAACGCAATGTAATTAATAAAACGTTTGAACCAGAAGCATTGTTGCATACCGCTTTTATTTTAAAAGCAAACGGTAGAGTAGCAGAGGCATTAAAATTAAAACAAGAATTAATAGAAAGTATCTACGAATTAGGCCCTTTAGCTGAAAGTGACATACAGAATATTTAAATTTTCCTCACAAAAAAGATACAGATGAAAGGTAAATTGGTGCTATTTATTTTCTTAGCAAATTATTTTCATACAATTGGTCAAGAATTAAACGGACGTGTTGTGGATGTTTTTAACGCTCCAATAGAGAATGCCTATGTTTTTAACGTGACATCAAACGCCCATACACACACAAGTTTAAACGGGTATTTTAAAGAAAATACTTCTAAAATTGGAGATATCATTCAAATTGGAATTTTAGGATTTCAAAAGCAAGAAATTAAGCTTTCAAAAGCTAATTTTAAAGATTTTGTGATAATTTTAGAAACGAAAGTTTTTCAATTAGAAGAGTTGGTTTTACGAAAAGAAATGAATGCTTTGCAAACAATTTCTAAGATAAATTTAAAAGTAAATCCTGTAAATAGTTCTCAAGAGCTTCTTAGAAAAGTTCCTGGTTTAATTATTGGACAACATGCGGGAGGTGGAAAAGCAGAACAGATTTTTTTACGAGGTTTTGATATAGATCATGGAACGGATATTGCACTTTCTGTAGATGGGATGCCCATTAACATGGTTTCTCATGCCCACGGACAAGGATATAGCGATTTGCATTTTATGATTCCTGAAACCATTCAGAAAATAGATTTTGGTAAAGGACCTTATTATGCCAACCAAGGCGATTTTAACACCGCTGGTTATTTAAACTTTTATACTAAGAATAGCATTCAGAAGAACCTGGTTTCATTAGAGGTAGGACAGTTTAACTCTCTAAGAACGTTAGGAATGTTCAACCTTTTAGAAAACAAGAAAAATGAAAATGCTTACGTGGCAATTGAACACATTGCAAATGATGGTCCTTTTGAATCACCACAGAATTTTAATAGATTAAACATATTCGGAAAATACAATGCGTTTTTAAATGGAAAAGATAGACTTACGTTAACAGCTTCCCATTTTACAAGCAACTGGGATGCTTCCGGACAGATTCCGGAAAGAGAAGTTGAAAACGGAAATATAACTCGTTTTGGTGCCATTGATGATACGGAAGGAGGAACTACTTCTAGAACTAATTTTAATGTACAATTGTATAAAACATTGTCTGAAGATGCCGTCTTAAAAACTAATGTTTTTTATTCTAAATATGATTTTGAGTTGTTTTCTAATTTTACTTTCTTTTTAGAAGACCCTGTAAATGGAGACCAAATCAGACAATTTGAAAACAGAGATATTTTTGGAGCAAATGCCAAAATAATTTCAAAAAAAGAATATGGTGATATCGCTGCAAAATTTACAAAAGGAGTTGGTTTACGTTATGATTTAATTGATGATGTAGAGCTTTCAAGTACAAAAAATAGAAAAGAAATTATTGATAGAATTCAGTTAGGAGATGTGAAACAAACAAACCTATATGCCTTTTTTAATGCTGAAATTGATTTAGGGAGATTTAAAGTATCACCAGCGGTTCGTTTAGATTATTTTAAATTTATTTACAATGATGCGTTGCAGATAGATTTTGAAACTTTGGCGAAAAGCAAGGCAATTGTAACTCCTAAATTAAATTTTTTATACACACAGAATGACAATTTACAATGGTTTTTAAAAGCCGGAATTGGTTTTCATTCTAATGACACAAGAGTTGTTTTACAACAAAATGCAGATAAATATTACCCAAAGCATACGGTTTAGACTTTGGAAATATTTGGAAGCCTACCCAAAAAATGGTTTTAAATACCGCCGTTTGGTATTTATTGTCCGAAGAAGAATTTGTGTATGTTGGTGATGCTGGTATTGTAGAGCCTTCAGGTGTATCTGAACGTTTTGGATTTGACTTTGGTGTCACTTATCAATTTACAGATTGGTTATTTTTCAATACAGATTTAACCTATACAAAAGCAAGAAGCTTAGAAAACAGCAGTGGAGAAGATTTTATTCCTTTAGCGCCAGATTTTACAATGGTTGGTGGATTATCTGTTGCCAATTTAGGGAATTTTTCTGGAGGTTTACAGTATCGATATATCAATGACAGACCTGCAAATGAAGATAACTCTATTGTTGCTGAAGGATATTTGATAACAGATTTGAATATTAATTATAAAATAAAGGACATTACTTTTGGAATCGCCATAGAAAATATTTTGGATGTTGCTTGGAATGAAACACAATTTGCAACAGAATCTAGATTACAAAATGAGCCAAATTCAGTAGAAGAAATTCATTTTACACCTGGAACTCCATTTTTTGCAAAAGCAAGTATTACGTATCGATTTTAGAATAAAAGAATGAAAATTTAACCATGTTTGTTTGGTTAGTTTAGTTGGATGAAGTGCCTGTTGCAAATTGTAACAGGCATTTTTTAGGATACAACAGTTCTATAATTCTATGTAAAACACAGTTATAAATCAATAATTAATAAAGTATTTGAGTTTTTTGTAAAATAACCTCTTTTTTTAAAAATCAGAAAAAAAACAAAATAGTTACAAATCTAATAACCTTTTAGCAGCAGTAAAAGGAGTTGTTTTACCGCTATCTAAATTCTTAATTTCTTCTTGTAAAGCTTTTTTAATTTTTGGGTTTTGATAAAAATTGGTTTTTAGTTGTTGCTCTATGGTAGATAGCAACCAGAATTTATTTTGATCATTTCTTTTTTGATTAAAATAAGAATTTTCTTTCGTTAAGAGTATATATGCTGCAATCATGGCGTCAATTTTTTCTATACCTGAGTTGTGCAAAGCACTTGCGGTTAAAACTTTTGGTTGCCATTTGCTTTCTTTTAACGGATATAAATGCAATGCCCTTGCAAATGCTACTTTGGCTATTTTAGCATTTTGCTTGTTCTCTCCATCTGCCTTATTAATTACAATCGCGTCTGCCATTTCTACAATTCCGCGTTTTATTCCTTGTAATTCGTCGCCAGCGCCAGATATTTTCAATAATAAAAAGAAATCTACCATAGAATGTACCACGGTTTCAGATTGGCCAACACCTACCGTTTCAATAACAATCGTATCGAAACCAGCGGCTTCACAAAGAATAATGCTTTCGCGCGTTTTTTGAGCAACACCACCTAAAGAAGTTCCAGAAGGTGAGGGTCTAATAAAAGCATTTGCATCCGTCACTAATTCTTCCATCCTCGTTTTGTCACCTAAAATAGAACCTTTATTTATCGAGCTACTTGGGTCTACCGCTAAGACAGCTATTTTTTTCCCTTTCGATGTTAAATGTTTTCCAAAAGTTTCTATAAACGTACTTTTTCCAACTCCAGGAACGCCTGTAATTCCTATTCTCACAGATTTGTTTGCATAAGGCAAACAACGCTCTAAAATTTCATTTGCTTTTTGCTGATGTTTTGCATTTGTGCTTTCCACAAGTGTAATGGCCTTGCTTAAAAACATGATATTTCCCTTTAAAATACCAGTAACAAATTCATTCACAGAGTTTTGTCTCGCTCTGCTTTGTTTGATTTTTTCCCCAGCAGCTTTGCTGGTTGTTTCTGGTTTAGAAACTCCGTCTTTCTCGAATAATGCAAAAGGTTTATGATCCATTTTAAAAAGGTAATATGTAAATTTAAAGATAATTAATTAAAAATTTTGCAACACTTCAAATTTATCTCATTTTATAATTGGAATTACGAAACTTCGCTTAAATTCCATTTCTCTATTCTCAATAAAGTGCCTATCTTTATCCGCTGTAATTAGTCACTTTTTTAATGGAACGCTACAAAGAAAATCAATTAAAAGTATACAACTCTCTTTCTAAAAAGAAAGAAGATTTTAATCCCATAACAGAAGGTTACGTTGGCATGTATGTCTGCGGTCCAACGGTGTATAGCAATGC
>ENA-ORXF01002767-ORXF01002767.1-marine-metagenome-genome-assembly--contig:-NODE-2767-length-10281-cov-14.010878_pt1 | contig 10281 bp, 12 predicted proteins | sample MGYA00237864_ERZ511476 | MGnify/ENA primary metagenome ERZ511476 (study PRJEB26306, sample SAMN06343908) | marine metagenome | isolation source: coastal waters | place: Atlantic Ocean: West Antarctic... | reverse complement strand
GCTGTAACGTTGGAAGGAACGATATCGATGTTCATCATAGAAGCCATTTTGTTTTATGATGTTAGCAACAAAAAAATTTAATTTAATAAGAATTAATAATTTGATAAATCTATCTTTCTTAGCGAAGCATACCTCTGGTTTAGACTTGGACTGATACACCGCCATTCTTGATTTCGAGACGACGGATATGTGCGACAAAGTTCTGCCAGAGCTTATCCTTGGTCTGACCACCCTGAGAGTAATCCACTTGGAGATTGAAATCTTTACCGCGAGCATCATACACAGCGTTCTTACCGAGGGCGAGTGCCCTCCCTATGAAAAAGTTCTCCTGGAACTGAAGGAAGGATAGAGGTTCGATATCCGCCATCGCGAGTGCCTTCTCGGCCTCAATTAGCCACTGCTGTGAGATACTGTTACGAGCAGAAATCCGGGACGTAGAAACACGGCGACTCGGGTTAAGCTTCCCATCATATATCAACTGATACGATTGGATCAGATCCGCTATACCAGTGATACCAGGGCGACACGACCGCTCAGCGAAACTTTCCTCAGCTGTATTCTCGGGGACATTATACTGATAAGTGCCCGAAGCCGATAGAATTTCACCAATTTTGTAATTAGAAGCATCCGTAGGGATACATAGGATACTGGTCGCCCGAGACTCAATAAGCGGTAAGCGAATATTCGCGTAATTATCTCCACTTAACTGAGAATATCTGTAATTAGTGAAAGAACGATAATCATAATTAATTGTTCCGCCTTCCTTCATCATACCGATCATCGATTGCTCGTAACCATCAGGGACTTGGATCTGAGCAACAATCATCTCAACATCTGATACCGTGTAGTCGGCAGCAGTAGTAACAATATCAGTTCCCTCGCCAAAGGGAACAGAATAGAACCATGATCTATCAGAAGCATTGGAATTGATACCATCACCCGCCGAAGCATTTACACCTGTTGGAGCGGTAGTCGTAATCTTTGTTTTAGTCGTGCCGAAAGCAGTTGCCGCCCCACCTGCGATCTGCTCTATCCGTGTAATTTCAACAGGTGCCGTGCCTAACATCTGTTGTTTGACCGCACCAGTAGCGAGCGTGTGAGTCGCCAGGTTGATGCGTTCCCCAACTACGAATGGACAATTCTGAACACTTGTCTGATTGTTTTCACGAGTGAAAAAGAAAGTAGTCGGTTTATCACCAGCCTTCATAGAACCATTCGCGACCCGAGAACCATTATCAGAACCATTTACCGAATGAAATACAGGGTTGAGGCGACACGACCGATTTACACTCGTGCTATCAAGAGATCTGAAAACACGATTTTTGTCTTGGAGTAAAATTTCGATGAACAGACCATCCGTGAGTAGTGCTGGGAACACAGCCTCGTTACGGAAGAGACCCGTATTGAGTGATAATTCACACTTAACTTCATCTAAGGGTTCGGAATCATAATTGGTTTCCGTGGGGTTAGGAACAGCCTGAGATCCAAATTTCTCAAAATAAGGATTACTTACACAATTCCCCTGTAGGGTCTTGTTAGATCCATCAGTTCCACGACACGCTGGATCATAACTCGTCGATCCACACGTGAGGGCACGCTTGTTCTTTAAATTTTCATTAGTCTCGTAATCAAAGCGTAGGGCAGTTAGCACATCATATCCTTCAATCTCCTCCAATAATGCGGTTTTTCGCCCGCTGAAGACACGAACCGAACGTATAAGTGAGTGGGCTCCGGTAGCCGCGTCTAACTGAAGACGCATAAGGTTTTGCGAAGCAGAAGTTCCGACACCCGTGAGACTTACGCTGAACTGAAGTTTAGTCTGCGATAAATCAATAAACTTACTGGTCGGGGGAATGAATAGATCAATGCGACCTCCCGGCTTGTAATCGAGACCATTCTCCGACGGAACCGATACAGAGGTCTGTCCAACCTTAATTTTATCAGAAGAAGTAAAGAATCCGCTCATATTTTTTGTTATGATATGAGTAATAAAAAAATTACAATTAATTAAAATCAAAAACTACTTGATCCGGTAATAGATTGTTTCGCTGATACAGGTGCGGAAGCGACTAAACCCATGCTCTGAAATGTAGGTGAAACTTTAACAGATTGTAATTTAGGCGGGGGAACAGTAGCCGCATCTGCTTTTCTTTTATCCTTATCTGATTTAAGAGCATCGACAGCATCAGATATTCCGCCAATAAGTCCTAAGGCGCCACCGACTAATTCTAAGGGAGGGAATGCTGTTCCCACGAGGTCTGCTACAGCACCTGCTTCTTGAAATTTATCACCAATGGATTCACCTTTAAAGAAATTTTTACCCTGACCTACCTCATCTAAACCTTTTCCAATATCATATAATCCACCGAACTCGCCACCTAATTTACCGATACCTTCTGAGATTACAGATAAACTTGCTTCACCTATGTCTTTACCAGCGACAGAAGCAGCCTTAGTTAATCCTGCCTTGATAATAGATGTTCCTAAACCAGAACTCTCAATTTTACCCCCCGCATTAGCCGCCTCTTCACCTGCCGATAGAGTCTTGTCCGCGATACCGAGTGTCGCATTCCGAGGAAGCATGGATAAAGGATTTACTTTCGGTACATCACCGCTGATAACACGTGAAGCAGTATTAGATATCGTAGATAAACGATCACCTAATGCCTTAGATCCAATAGCAGTTAATCCATCTTTGTAAACCGCTGCCCCAGTCTCAGCCGTGCCTACAGCAGTTCCGAGAGCAGATTTACCATCGCTAAAACCATAAAATGCTTCATCTTCACGTTTCTTAGTAACATCACCTGATACAACACCTTTCTGTCCTTTCACATCACTATTATATTTATCGGTTACTGCCTGATTACTTGCTAAAACACCACGATTAAAATCCATTGTTCTCGCATTAAATGAAGTTCCTTCTGAGGAAGCTTGATCAAATCCGTAAAGACTATTCATTATGTATGATGTGTTTAATATTTTATTTTTTTTTGTCTGTTAAAAATAAAGGATGATTCAGCAAAGCATACCTTCGGTTCATCAAATCTATGGAATTTTTAATGATGGGATTAACTTAGATCAAATACCTGTATTCAGGAAGAACGTCAACAGAACTAAAAAATTCTGTAAGGAAAACAATTATGATTACAAAATGTGGGACTTAAAGGATTGTGAAGAACTAATCATTGAAAAATACCCTGAATATATTTGTCTCTGGACAGAGTTTAGATATCCTATACAAAAAGCAGATTTCATTCGATACTTAATTCTTCATCAGTATGGAGGTTGGTATGTAGATTGCGATGTTTATCCTACACAAAATTTAGATTACTTCAAAGGTTTTGATGAATGCTTCACTACTTGGTCTAATGATGTTCAGAAGAAACCGTATAATGCTGTGATGTATTCATCAAAAAATAATCCATTATTTATTGAGATAATGAAAGAAGTTGAAAAAAGAGTTATTGAAAAACAATCGATAAAACAATATGATACGTGGAAGGGTCGTTTAGTATTCCAGACTACTGGTCACCATATGCTCGCATCTATTGTTCCTAAATCATCGATTCATGATTTAATGTTGATTTATAATGAAAAAAAAGGTATCTATGTTTCAGCTGATAATCCGTATTTTTATGATGAAAATATTACTTCTTGGTGGGTTGATCCTCAGAAGGAATAGTCTCTACATCTGTCGAAGAATCAGGCATATCTAATGAAACAGAATCTTCACCGAACATTAATTTATCGCCCTCAGCAATCTGTTCTTCGAAATTTCTGAATGCTCTGGCTGGATTGGACTGAAGATCTAAATACAAAAAATCATATCTTTCTTCAGTTGCTTTCGCATATATTTGTCTAAACTTTTGATCACCGCCGAACATCCCCGAGTATTCTTGCGATATCTTATCTAATTCTGACATATTCTGTAAATTTCCACAGATGAATGAATTACAATTATTTCTGATGGTCGGTCCGACCGCCTTGAATGACTGAACAGATATCGCTAATAATCCTACGCCGTAATGACGGCTACGCGTAACAAGATGGTTTAAATAAGATGACCTTTTCACGCTTCCCAAAATATCATCGAATATCATTCCAACAAACGGTCTTTCTTCATCATCAAATGATTTCTGTTGTTCGATGATGCCCGCCAGAACATTATCATCATATCCTGTATAACAATCACATGCTTTACGTAGGAAGCGACTTGTGACATCTTGGTCGATCGTATTACTCATTATGGTCACGTTATCAAACACTCCTTTGTAAAAATCTTCTCTAAGTAGGAGGTTACTTAGGATGGTGGATTTACCACTTTTTGTAGGCATTACCAGCGTCATTATCGTAGGGAGTTCAGGCAGATTAGGGTGAAGAATCTTACGAGGTTTTTCTTTTGGAGGATCTTTAACCGGAAGAATACTTGGTGCTGACATTCTTTACTATGATTAATATTTTTTATTTTTTATTAAGTAAATAGATTTCGCCAAGGATCTGCCTTCATTGGTTGCGGTGCGATAGCGTTCTGAATTACTCTTTTCATCTTTTCTTCTTCTTCATCCTTCTTCTGTTGTATTTTCTTTTCTGCTTTCTGTTTCTTACGAAGTTGATCATATGACGTAATCGCAGATAATACTGCTGAGTCCAAATCATCTTTCGTGAAAGAGTTCTGTTGTAATACACTACCCTTTGATTGGACGTTTTCCTGCGTGACAGCAGGTTTTTCTTGTTCAATCTTACGCTGTAATTGTGCCTCTTGTGCTTCCACCTGTTTCTTCTGTTTATCAAGTATCTTTTTTTCTGCTTTTGCTACAAGAGCATCTTCTTTTTCTTGTGCCTTACGCTCCCTTTCCTTAGCACGTTTCTCAGAAGCGATTACCCTAATCTTAGCAAGATGTTCTTTTTGTTTATCTGACATAGGAGCCTTCCTTTCATATTTACGTTTACCTTTCTTCACTGGTTGAGAAAATTCATTTTTCAGTTCTGGTTCAACAGGGATAACTTTAAGCGGAGCTTCACCAAATATTTCTTGATCATCCTCTGAATCTTCTTCTACTACTACCTCTTCCTTAACCTCTACCAAGTCAATTTGTAACTCAGGCAAATCATCTTCGACTTCTGAGTGGATTTTGACGACTGGTTCCTTAATAGGTTCGGGCGGAGGCGTAGGCATCTCAATTTTCGGCATAATATTCATTTATTATGAGTAACAAAAAAATTTGAAAGATAGATTTAACTAAACAAAAGATAGATTAATATTTACCTATTTCTTTTTTCTTATATGAAAAACAATTTCAGTAGATCCTGTAAGATCTTGGACAAATGTTTCATTCTTTCTTACGATCTGAACATCCAATTCAGTGATATTTAACTGCTGAGCATTCCCTAGATCGATGTATGTTTTATCATTATTCTGATAATATAATGCTCCTGTTTCCGTGCCTGAGTTATCAAAGCGAGGAACTTGAAACAGAATCTTCGATGGATTACCAGTTCCGAAATTGTATGTTTCATGGGTGAAGGTTGGAACTCTAATAAATGAACTGTGCTGGGACATTAGGCTTGGTCGCTGGGCAGATACAAATGATGCTCCGACAAAACCACCATTCAGTATACCAGACAGATGAGAAAATCCCATAGGAAAAAATCCTAATAAAAATCCCGAGTTAGGTTGGAACTGCTGGATCGCTCGATCCATATACCTTTCGGTTCGACCTGTAATGAAGATATTTTCATAATCTTCGATTACCTTTGATGTGACGCCCCTGTAGGTGTGAAAATTTGTTCCCGATTCTCTAAATGCTTCATTATTGAAAGGTCTGAAAATGTCTCTACAATCTACTGTGTGTCCCCACCCAAAAGCGTTATTCCAGCCGGGAGTTATTCTCCTTAAACTGAATTCCCCAAATGGATTGTAATGGGGACTTATAGTTGATACTCCATCCTTAGGTAAAGCGACTCCCTGTGTTGATTTAGTGATCCACGAGTTTTCTGGTTGATTTGCCCAGATAGTTGTGTTTGTTCTTCCATTATATTTCTGAATTGTTGCTTTATCCCCTGATGTCCATAGGCCGACTGTTGGATACATCTTCCAACAAGTTTGACTAATAGGTTTGGGAACTTGACCCTTATAGGAAGCATTGAATGCCGACTGCTTTGTTCCGAGTTGATTTGAAGATATAGTAGTGCCTGAAACAGAAATTTTCATCTTTTCCCCATCTGTCTCAAATGCTATGACACCTGATGCTGTGCTCCAAGTAAGGGGACCGGCACCAACATGGGAACTATTAGACGCATTAGACGCATTAAATTTATCATCCGCATTGTTCCAATACACAATTTCACTCATAACAATATCCTCGCCGTTACGTGAATCTCTTGTTTCATATGGATAATCAGGAGAATTTGATGGATTGGATTCGCTTTTTAGAGTAGGAGCAGAATGATAAATTCTGAGTTTATCATCCGTGTCTACCTGAATTGCGTAATCATAAAATTGATCTTCTTGGGGACCGAGACCTCCACCTGCCTTGCCCTTAAAAACTCTTTCTGGATCAGAGTATCCCACGTTGCCTTCACTATCATTATCAATACCATCCCAGAAGGTTGGGGTATCAAAACAATAGGGTCTTGATAATCCGTAAGTGAATGTGCTGGTTTGATTAAGAAATTGTAATAAACCACCATTCAATGCTATCGGCCCTGACTCCGTGTGCCTCGGTAACAGTTGACCCATTTGATCCTCGTATTGAGAAGTGAATACTCCTCCAGCGTAAGCCATTTCGTCACCACCTTTATTAGTATTTAACGGGTCACCTACTTCCGAAGTATCCGCAGGTATAGCATTGACACCAGCAGTTCCTATCTGAGGTATTTTGAATTGATATCCAGTGAAACCACCAACAGCATCAAATTGAGTATTCATCTCAATCGAATTTGAGTCTATTTCAGGATGTAGGGAATATGCTTCTCTAAGAGTATTAATATACTCATCAGCAAAATCCACAGGTGCTAATGATCTACCAATTTCATTTTCACTTGGAATAATGTAGGAAAGAGAAAGTTCCAAAGAGGTGGCCTGAGATAATCTTTGACCGAACCAAAAGTTACCGACTATACCCGCACCGGCATCAAGCATAGGAAGGCGATTAATCTTAACACTCTCAACAGCAATTTCAGAATCAGGTTCGATGATTAAAGAATTCTTCATGTGATTTTTGTATTGCTCTGGCTTAGCGATACCGATTTGATTGGTTTCATCTAAACCCTCGCTCGACGATGTAATTATCAAACTCATTATTTATAATATGTTAATCAAAAAAATTTAAAACATATATTTATAAAATGCCTCCTAAAAAAAAGCGTCTCTCAAACAAACCTGAGAAGAAACAATCTAAAGTTCTTAAATTAACTAAGCTCGTAGATCTAATCGATACAAGCAGATCTGGTCATCAAAATGCTATGCCTTTATCAAAAACCATTGATGTGGAAAAAGTAATCAAGAAAGATAAAGAAGTTAAGGAAAGTGATGTTTTTGATTTGTCTAAGAAATCAAAGAAATCGAAATAAATTTGATCTCGCCGTTCAGATATTTTTATATAAATATATCCATTGTTTAGAGTTATGAAATTTCACAAGAGTATCGCTTATCCCCTACAACAATCCCCTCACGGAGGAAAGCATGCTCACCTACCAGAATTTTATCAAGAAGGAATTGATGAACTTAATCGAATGAAATCAATTCGCGAAGAGGAACAGGCACAGAGACAAGAAGAATACTGGGAAAGATTTTTCAGAAATTTTGATCCCTTCGGAGATTTTGGTGAAAGGGAGATGCCTTGCTCATTCGAAGATATTGACTCAGAAGATGAAGAAGATTATCCCTTTTCCGTATTTAGCCTCAAGCGAACAGCATCAGAAGAAGATATGAAAAACGCATATCGTAAAGGAATTTTAGATAATCATCCAGATAAGACAGGAGAAGATACATCAGATGCTTTTAGAGTAATTCAAGAAGCATATGAATATTATACACTCAATCATTTGTAGCAAAAGATCTATCTTTATCGATTCATCAAAACTTACATTATATGTAAGTTTTTGAGGGTATATTTTCACAAATGCTTTTCTATAATATCTTTCTCAAACAAAATTCAGTTCATTCTCAAAACTTACATCAAATCTTACATTATATGTAAGTTTTCATTTAAGGTTTATATTTTATATTGATTATATAATGAGTGATTTGACAAAAGAGTGTATGAAGATTCTTAAAGAAGTAGATCCTAATATGAGTGATAGGATGAGATCCCATTGGAAATTACAAATAAAACAAGAAGAGGGATTGATTTTTAAACTCTTGATGGAAATATCAGAAAAGAATGAAATCATCGCTGATAAGGATTTAGAACTTCTTTGCCTGAAACGTGCTGGAAAAAAATAAGCCAGAGGTAAGGTGAAACCGACGAAGCAATCAACAAATCAAAGATTTGTATAAATTTGATTTAAAGTTTTGATGGGTAAATATAGTGTGTATAACTCGTAATGGAAATCATTACTCAAGAACTAAAAAAGATGACTACCGAGATTGAATCTCTCAAAGAAGAAAATGAGAAACTCAAAGCGAAGCATGATAAATTTCAATGTGCTAAATGTAAAGGACATCATACAGGATGTGCTAATCCCACTTGTGATAGTTGTGTTGAAGAACTCAAAGAAGAAAATTGTAAATTTACGGATGCTCTTGATGAAAAAGATGAAGAAATCCAAAAACTCACTACTCAACTCGCTCAAAAATCGAATGAAGTAGGCAATCATCAGTCTCGCCTATGTCACGAACAGAATGGACTAAGGAGTAAACTTCTTAACCGAGACAAACAAATTGAAGAACTCAAAGAACAAATTGATCAAAGCAAGCTTAACGCCATTCAGGCAAAGGATGATAAAATCGCTTTATTGGAACAAAAGGTCGATGAACTCCAACAGCGAGGCTCCGTGCCCGCGCACAAGATATATAATGATGTGGAGAAGATGAAACATTTCAGGAGTTTTCTTAATCAGTATTATGAATGGATTGAACCAACAACCCTATCTAAGAATACGAAACGAGCGAATATCCCTTTCGATTTCGTGCTGCGTAATATTCATAGAGTTTCAGGAACAGATACTTCTAAACCTAAATTTCTAATGAAAGGACCGCGAGCATACTGGCCGGATCAAACAATTATGATTAAATATTTGAAGATTCATCAAAAAGAAAGATATGGAGAGCATAACTGGAAATGTCCTGCGAAGCAAGATATCAACGCTTACAACGGATGCCATGAAACTTTCGCCCAAATCCGATTTGATTTAAAAGAGAAGAGTTAAATATTAGTGTAACACACTATGATAAATAAAGGTAAGGACGGATCATTAAGTTTTTTTTTAGAAAACAAACTGATTGCTTCTGTGCCGATCGATGAAGATCATTCATATGAATATTGGGAAAAAGTAGGTAATGATATCATTCTTGATGGAATGAGAGATAATAAGATGAAATTTAATGGGATAAAAACAGCGTTCTGGACTTGCCTACACAAAATGAAATATTTTGATAATCAGATGTCTTACAGGGATAATATTTTTGTTGCTCAGGCATTCATGGCGCTGATCAAACTCAAGCAGATTGATCCGGATGGGGATCGGGAGGGTCTTTTTTTAATGCCTTTAAAGCGACCTGCTGTTCGCAAATGAAGGATATTTCATTATTCATATATTTGGTAAGGGTCTTGTCAAAAGGTGATACCTTCTTTAGTTTCTGATTTAATGCTGCCTTCCTTAGAGCTAACTTCCCCAATGGTGAATTATGATATTTAGAAATAGATGATAAAAGATTTTCAGATCGCTCATCAGGTGTGAGGTAGCAACGCCTTATATTAATCGTATTATCTGTGATTTGTTCATATGATTCTTCTAACTGTCTTAACTTCCAAGCATCTTCTCTTCCATTTGGCATCTCAATGGTATCAATGATTTCCATGACAGGGTCACCATCCTCAAATAATCCCTTATAATCTTTTGTTTCACGTCGATGTGCCTGACGATGGTGAGCGAGGCGAACCGAAGTATATTTACAGTATGTCGATCCAACATAACAATAATTGGAATTGGGAGCTGATAATTTATAAACCTTGCCTATCATTGTTTATAGTCACTATACATTATTTTTCTCTGAAAAAAACGCACTAAGCAAAAAACCAACCTCCGCTTTTTGGTTCAGATTCTTTCTTAAGGATT
>ENA-ORXF01002761-ORXF01002761.1-marine-metagenome-genome-assembly--contig:-NODE-2761-length-10296-cov-12.931989_pt1 | contig 10296 bp, 3 predicted proteins | sample MGYA00237864_ERZ511476 | MGnify/ENA primary metagenome ERZ511476 (study PRJEB26306, sample SAMN06343908) | marine metagenome | isolation source: coastal waters | place: Atlantic Ocean: West Antarctic... | reverse complement strand
TGCGAAAACGGCCGCGCGTGTCAGCATTGGTACGTTAGAGCGATAGTTTTTACGAAAAGTTGTGGTTTCTGTTTTTTCCGTACATTGCTAAGGTTTTTCTTTGTTCTAGAACCAATCTCTGTCCACGTGCACGTGGCTTCAAAAATATCTTGTATAGTTTCCCGGTCCTACGCGCGGTCCCCTAGATTCCTAGATTTGAGCTTTCAGAAATTGAGAAATTTGAGCAGTGTCAATATAATGCAGCGTAGTTGTTTGAAGCAAATGATTCGTTTAGATTGCAATTCTGTCTCAAAATTATTATTGTAAAATGAAGACATTTTTCTTAATAACTCTAAAAATGCATATATTTGCGTTTTATACTTTTTTTTGAGAACATGATAAGATATCATTAACATTTTTTTGGATGATCCTTGTTGAACGACCAAAAAAAACAAAAAAAACAAAGTTATTGAGAACACGGTTTTATATCGTTCCAAATTGCCTGTTTTCGTTTTTTTGGGGAATCATATGTTGTACTACGAGACGTTAGTAGTACAACGAAAATTGTACCACATACTCTTTTTTACCACCGCAAATCACGGCGTTTGAGCCTGCGCAGAACGAGAATTACGAGCACGCTTAATATGATGCGTGGTACTTGTTTGAACCCAATAGTGCATCAAGTTGGTCGTGTAGTTGCAAATTTTGAATCACAGAATGTAAATATATACAAAAGCAGTTCTTCAATATTCGTTTTGATGTTTTATTGTGGTTAAGATGCAAGATGATGTAGTATTGTCAATTTTTATGCTTGATGCCTATTTTGTTTCCACATTTTTTTTTTAATATTCTTTTTTATTGATGACACGGTTTTAAATCGTTTCAAAATTGGGTCCTTTGTCATTTGAAATGGTTTTTTTTTGTACCACGAAAAATCGTTCCGAATTGTGTCCTCTGTCATTTGGAATGATTTTTGTACCACGAAATCTTGTTTCATGTTTTTCACAATATTTCCTATCCGACAGCGACAGCTGCGCTGGCTGGCTGGCCCTGCAGCGTAGGGCCACAGCGCGCGCAGGCATGTCGCGTGGAAACGGCAAAGAGCGAATGGATCCGGAAGAGGAGGGCGCTGGCGAAGTCTCGCCCGCGAAGCGTTTGTTAAAATGTGCGACTGTTGCCAACCCCTTGTTGCAAAACCCCTCTGCTGTGCAGTGTACCATTTCAACTTGTTTGTGCTGTTTGGAATTTGGCGATCAGATTTGGAATGCGTTCATATTACTGACTAGGTGCACCGGTTCTGCGCTGTTGTTCACAGGTTTTCGACCCATGGGGCATCAGCCCGCCGTCAACCCGCCTGAGCAGTCGCCCGTCCAGGGCTGCCCGACCACGATTCAATACACACAGTCTCAGGTCTCCCCATCTTTGGCGGGCAACATTGTCGGCATTGTCAACAAGATTCGAAGGGAAGACGCTTTCCACCGACGAGGTGATGAGACCGCCGGCGCCGGCCAGCGCCAGCGCGGGAAGTCTCTATTACCCAGGACTTTGACATTAGGTCATGATGCAGCGAATGTCCAGGAACTACTTCGAAACTTTCGCTCCACTCTCGCCGAGACTGCGCGTGCTCAGGCCAAGATTAAACAGTCATACGATGACTATGTAAAGAATATTGGTGAGCTCGACACTTGTCTTTCTAAGGCAGTACTGAGATCTCACTTGTGGTCCGGAGTGGGAATAGTGTTGGTGCAGTTGTCGCAGTATTCTGAAACCGCCCCTCAACAAGTGTTCGTAATGGGTGGTCGCCAGCAGCTTGCCGTACAGCAGGTACACACACTCACGATATGTGTGTGTATGTGTATGTGTGTGTGTTTATGTGTGTATGTGTGTATGTGTGTGTGTACACATATTTAGCATCACGGTGTATCATGTGTATGTGTGTGTATGTGTATGTGTGTGTTTGTATGTGTGTATGTGTGTATGTGTGTGTGTGTGCCATGCCATGCCAGCTCACCGCTCTGTGATGCCTGTTTTGTGCGCAGTACTTTCAAAGCACACTTTTCGCCCCACCAGTGCAATACTCTCAGCATTCTCAAGTCCCCCTGAAAGCCGGTATCCATAAATTGATGCAAATCCTGGAACAACCCGACCACCAACAATTCTGCCCCCCCCTTGGACACTTGGGTGTGCCCAAGTGTCCAAGTCAAGAAGTTCTGATGGTGTTCGATCAATTAACAGACGGGAACGTCTCGAAAGGAGGATGCCCACTGAGCTTGGAAGGACCCACACCTTTTATCACTTCTGACCTCCAAAAATGGATGGGTGAATGCTGGAAAAATCCCTCGGGCCGACCAATGAGCTTTCACTATTTCATGCGGGGTGTTGCCCAGCGCCTGAGCCTCCAAAGGCCGTCAACAGCGCAACGAGCGCCTGTTCTAGGCACTCCAATCCCTATGAAGTCTCTTTTCACGTGTGGGGGGGCCCACGAGTGGCGCACCGTCCTCACAACGCTGGTCAGCGCACTACACACGGACGGTTGGCTCGATTCTCGCGGAGTCCTGAACAAAGACTCGAAAGACCAGCTCCCAGAGACGGTCGACAATTCCACAAATGAGGCTGGTGCTGCGGGGGACTCGGTCAAAAGGAGAAGGGTGGACACACAAGATCCAGCTGGTGGTGCGACCAGGAAGCCGCGTATGTGTTCATCTGAATTCCAATTTGTGCTGATAACCACGCTCACCATGCTTCAGCTGGCTGCTTTGGCAGCTCATCCGCTGCTATGCGGCCTCTTGGCGCCGCGTACTCCTACTGATACTCCCGCTGCCCAAACTGCCAATGCCGCTGAGGACAGGAAGAATGCGAAGATTGAGAAGTCTAGCTTCCCCGGAGAGCTGTGGACAAACTTGTCCAATGCGGAATGCATAGATCGTATAGCCAGCCGCCTCTATTTCGGAGTTGCTAAACCTGGGGACCTTTACGACTATCTGCGTTTGGTGAATTGCCACCTGATGCCGGTGCAGATGGCTGGGTGTGAGCATTCCATGCAGTTTCACGCGTTGAGCACTCATCCATTTATTTTTTTAGGCCGCGGCCTTAACTCGGCGGTGTGTCCACTTCCGCCCGACGACCAGACGACATCACTAGGTAGAAAACGAAGAATAAACCTCCTCAAGCAATTGACTGGGCATGGAAGACAAGAAATATGGCTCCTGTCGCTGATGACTTGTGTGGCGCAAGGTGGTTTCGCCATGTTCCTGCAAACCAACGCAGATGCTCTACGCATCATGGCGGAGGCCGACCGCCAGCCCCCCAAACTGGGTGCGGGCCGAGAAGGGGTGCGGGCCGACAAGAATTGCGTAATTTCAGATGCAGCCCACGCACATACTACAAGCCTCGATACGTGTGGTGTGACCACACCATTCGTACTGCCCACCGACAAGCATCCGTACTATTCCACCGGGTGTCTGCAAAGGGGCCTCGTGCCTGCCGGGCTAGAATCCAGCGCCGGGGAACGCTTAGAGGTGTCAGTGCCGTCTAGTCAATATCAGTCCAAGCTGGGCGAGGCACTGGTTTCTCAACTGAAACAATTACAGTTGCGCTCCACCAATTCACGAGGCTGGGAGGGGGCACAATTTGGCCGGTGGGCTCCACACCTATATGAGGTGATCAGGGCGCTGATGGAACGTCGCGAGAAGGACGGTGACTCTGAAGGGCCAGTTTTTTTGCCCACGGGCCAACCTACTTCTGATGCTGCTGCTGGCGCAACGCCTGCTGCTCGTAGCACCAGCGCTCCTCCTCGTCATAAACAACCACCACCACCACTACGGCCACTTAGCAATGCCAACCCTGCGTCTGGTCAACAAGCTGCCGGCGAACAAGCTGCCGAGGGTCCTCATACTGCACCACTACCGGCTGCAACGGCTGGTGGTTGCACTTTAGAGGACTACTCCGCGCTCGCGCTGACCAAACGCTTTGAAGTAATTCAAGCAGGTTCTTCAGGATCAGCGGTTGTAATGCTAGAAGGGCAAAGTCAGCCACTGGTCTCCGTCGGCATATTCAATCGCTGGATTGAACTGACACGCTGCACCGCTGGAAGCCCTGCAATACCAACAGCAGCACGCTCCAACAGTAGCACGCTCCAATCTCTGAACATTGATGTAGGCCCTCTTCTCCGTGCCGCACCTGAAGTATTGCTGCAGGCAATCAACCCTAAGAAGAGAAAGCCCCGGCTATCCGAGGAGGCCTTCGACAGGCTGTGGAATCGACGCGCAGAACGTCTGTGTTGCACTTTGTCGGATGCCGTCACTTCCACACCTCCAGCGGACTCTCAGACGCTTTCAGCGAACCACAACGAAAGCATCACTGTTTTCCCGGCTAAGTTCCTCAGCACAATCCGCAACGATCTCATGCTGGCATGCCACCTCCGCCAGCGTCTCGTTGAATTGGCGAGCGTCAAGTTGGATTTACATACCAGGGTGTGTCTGAAATCTGAGTACGATCATCTGCGTTGGGGTTACTGCGGGCTGGAAAACTCTATGGAGCTAATTAACGGCCCTCGGACTCAAGACCAGTATGATCAGCTCCGAGCGGATAATGATACAGTTTCATCTGAGTGGCCAAAGTCGATAGAGGATGCACTCTTTGTGGAGGTGGGCGACGTGGATGTGGGCGACAAGGGTAAAGGGAGGAAGCGTGCACGGAAGGGGCTGCATCTGCATGTGCTAAATTTCAACGACCCCGACCACATCATCATCAAACTGTGCGGAGAGGAGGGCCCCACAACTTCTTCTGATCGGAAAGCATCTGAACAAAAAGTCAGCGACCGTAGCATAATGGTGGGGGCTCTGCTGTATTCACATGGGCAGGAGGGGTCGCCGAGTCAGGTGCCGGGTGAGTTTAGGGAACCGCCAGACGTTGTCCATCGTCTCGCAGAGGCATGCGCACGGATCGCCGCCGAGTTGCGAAAGCACGTGCACTCCTCGACCCATCAGTATGTCGCCAGGAGCGGGGGTAGCAGCAGCACCCAGATCGATAGCTGTGTGTTCCTACTTGGTCCCGACTTGCTGGGTGAAGAGCGCTATGGGGTGCTGCACGCGGCAATTGACGGCAGCCCTGATGCCCGAGCAGGGTCTGATGCCCGAGCAGGGCATCAGGGCAATGTTTGCACATTTTGGGGTGCCCCTCACCCCGATTTTCAGTCCTCAGCCTCAGCACAGCAAAGTGCGCCACGGTCGGCCGACGCTCGCAGCGAGCAGATTCCGGCATCCCAGCGCAAAACACGATCACAGAATCCCACACATCTACTCACGGCAGGGGCGGCAGGCGCACAGCCCCTGGCTGCCAACTTAAATGTGCGTGAACTTTGTCAAGAACTGGTGCACCACGTTGAACAGTACTTCTTGTGCAGTGGCGAGTCGGGTGTTGCGGCTCGAGCGCTCTGGCTCTTGGCAGGTGCCCCTACGACCCCAACTGTCGAAGTCTTGCCCCACACTCCTGCAGCGCGTGCCCGCGACGCAGCCGCTGAAAGCGCCAGAACAGCTTTCCGCGCGTCATCACATCCAGAGTTCGATTCCCTCTCAGCATTACTGCGTGATATGAGCCGGACAAGTTTCTCATGTGACTGTGCACATGGTGCAAAACTCTTTGACACAAAATTGTCAACTGCATTTGTGCTTGCCGAGCCCGGATCCAGGCACGGCCGCTTCAATCGTGCGCCCGAGCCACAGATATTGGCGCTCGTACTCGTTGAGGTCCTCAAGTGCACCCCTTTCGACAGCGGGCCCACAATTGCCTGCGTTGAAGCGTTTCGAGCACGGGTGCTGAATGGAACTTATGTGCTGCTGGAGGAACGTTGGCTGCAAGCTGTTTTGCGTGATGTTCGCTCGTGCGAGGATGATGCGGCAACCCGTGACGCCTCGCGTATTGCTGGCCCCGAGGGCGTGGGTACCACTGCAAGCGACTCCAGCGTCGCTTCCTCCCACACGCACGCCACTCTTGCAGGAAAAGCCTCCATACTCAGGCATGAACTAGCAATTCGCTCATTGGGCCAAGGTGCGCCGGAGCAGGAGCAATTCTGGGGCACGATGGCATGTGCGAAAGTTGGGTTGCCAAAACACTTCGCAACAAAAGGGAAAGTACCGCCTGCAGCCATGACAGCGTACTGGACCCAATTTCTTCAAGGTGCAGTGAACCGGATGGCAAGCGTGTCAAAGTCTCCTGGCCGGGACGAACCTGTGTGGCGATTGGTGCTTGCAACAGACCCCGTTCTTTTTCACTGTCGAGGTATCAAAGTGGTCCTCGTGGGACACTGGTGGGACAAGCAACAAAGAAACCCTGCGGTGTGCTGGGAACTGCCCGAAGCCGTTGTAACAACTTACATGAATGCACAACAGCCTGCTGGGGAGCCAAAACGGACACTTGCGTCCCAAGGTTCTACAGCAACGGCCAATATGATTCCATTCACATTCCCGACCGCGGACGCGGTGCACGGGGTGTGCCAGGGAGAAATGCGTGGGAAGTTTGTGGTGATTCCCTGGGACTACATTCTTCCAGCTCCCGTCCTGGGTGGCAGTGCTGGGGCGGTGGCTTCTGGTGCGGTCCAGATAAGGAAGTTGGAAGAGTTGCGAGATCAATTGTGGCAACGAGTCGGCAGCGAGGAACGCCTGGCCCAAGTTGCTAATTTAGCGCCTCTTGTGGAGGGCGCCAGTCATGGCTTTGGTCTAGCATGGCGACTGTGTGGCAACGTTCCGGAAAAAGGGAGAGCAAACCGTTTTAACGGCTTGCCTACAGGAGGTCCATGCACGAAAGTCTGCACCCTGCGTGTGTTCAAGGGCGACACATCGGAGGGCGCCAAACGGTTTACGCTCGAAACGCAAGTTCTGCCGCCTGAACAGCGTGCTCAGGATAAAACAGTAGGGAAGCTCCAAACGTTTCTGAGAGGCGCTGGCGGCGATATTTCCTGCAATGAGGTAAATTGTTTGGCATCACAGGCCAAGGAGTTCAGGAGTCCAGACCAGTCACGGGCTGAAGAGATTATCCTGACCACAACGGCGCTCCTAAAGTTGCTTACCGACAACGACCGACAACACCTCAGCAGCGACGATCATGTCGTGTCGGCAATGAACATCTTCCGTCCAGTGTTTTCATACGTCCCCGGAAACGAGGAGCAGAAGCTCCATTCTTGTGTGGACTCTGCGTCATACGCGCAGCATGGGGTGTTTGGTTGCACTCGAGTGTCCTCGAAGGGCGATTGTTTTACCGAGGCCGTAGGCAACAACATTCACACACCCAGTGGGGCTGCTGGACTTTACTTGTGCGATCGCGTCTTCCGCAGCGGGACGGGCGACGTGCCGTCAGCAGGCCTTTCAATCCTCGATCTCTTCCATTTGGGCACTGGAGGGGCACACAGCCTCCGCGACATGCTTGCTGTGTTCTTGGCGGAGGGCGAGATTGATCGTGAATATGTGTGGCGCCTGCTGCATCGGACCGATGACAGTGTGCAGGTGTGGTTAAATGATCCTGTTGGCAAGAAGTTTGGCCAGTGTGGCAAGGCACCTGCCAGTTTTGCACAATTCCTGGACCGACTGTCGGAGGGGTTTCGCGTCGCAAGCACCAAGTTGTCAATGCACTTTTCATGTGTGACAATTGCATTGCTGGTAGAATGCATTCACCGCACCATTGTGCAGTGCCCTCGTGGCGACGGCCCTGCGCGCCCGGCGGGGGGGCCCATTTTTTTGCTAGTGGTGCTCCAGCACCGACCCCACTCTATGGATTGCCAGCACTGCCTGCTCTGGTTGCGTCACCTGGCATGTGAGGCCTGCACAGCAAATTCAGCTCCAGCAGCCGGGAAAAGGAAAGAATGCGACGAGTGCAAAGAATGGCGTGAATATGCAGATTCCCAAGCTTACAAGTGTGAATGCCTGAAACTACCTGTCGAGCACACATCTGATACAGATGCAGAGCGCCAAGTGTTGAAGCCAGAGGTCCACGTCGCGCGCATGTACGGTCACCTCGATGGCCTGGACATCACGGAGAGCACGACGCAGGCAAGGCTTGTTGTAACAGTTGTGATGCACAGCGTCCAACAGGAACACTACACCGGGCTCCACTTTCAATGCCACGCAGGCATGGCCAGCGGCGCACAAGTCTGGAAAACAGCAGGCGTGCTGCCATACATCAACCTCCCGAAACTAATGCAGCGCTATATACTGCTGGCCGCCGCAACGCCAGAGGCCTTTGTCACTGACACGGCAAAATACCTGCAGCCGGACAACACCGAGCAGCAGGACCACATACAATTGTCTGACATACATTCTGTTTATAAGGTGTTCCGTATGGCCGTGGCCCTCCCCGTTAAACGCGGGCAGCTGCTGCGTTGCGAACTGTCATACGTCAGGGCGGCCATGTTGTCAGCAGGCATGGGTATTGGCACGTTCAAAACAGAGCACCCATACACGATAGTCGACCCCTCCGAGCCCGCCGTGTTGTTCAGTCAGTTCGACTCGATCTTTATGCTCGCTCATGTTGCAGCAGTCTTGTATTGGGCTTGCAAGGTGTGTGCAGCAGTCCTCGAGTGTCCAGACACGCTGCCAGCGCCTGCTGGGGTTTTTAGGGAGTGGGTGCACCAGTGTCAGGAGATATCAGAACAAAGCATCATAGGGGACCATACCACAGACGACGCCAGGACGGCCAGCGCATTTGAAATGCCACAGTCGCCCGACGAGTGTCTGGGTGCTGAAATGCCAGATCTACTGGCTGCCGCCCTGGCTGTGGTCATGGGACCGGACAGAAACCTGCTCGTGATGCACGACCTGCTCTCTGATTGGTTGAGGCAATACAACGTCAGTAGTGGTACGGTACCGAGCACCAAACACATACCCCACAAATGTTGGTCCCGCGACGCCACAAGCCATGTAGAATATGGGGCCCTCAGTGCAAACCTGTATGGAAGAGTGCAAAAATCTTGGGCAAAAGCAGCAGAAAACACGCAAGAACACTTTGAAAATTCAGATCAAGCAACTCGCCTTGAGCGCTGCGTACGCTGCCCGGGCTCGGCTCGCGGCGTGTGTGTGCATGAACTCATGTTGGTGCTCGGGCAGCAGCATCACTTTGGACGAGACTGTCCACTGGTCAACGAGGATGACTCTGAACTCCTGAAAATTCTGGAGAAGGGGCTGAAGTCTCCGACGCCAGGGGGGGTGCGTACAACTGTACTGAGTACTGCGGCTAGTGACATTAACGGAGTCAAAGCGCTGGTGACTCGAGATTCATTGGTCAACGCGAATGAGGAGGACATTTGGCAACAGCACCTGCTGCGATTCCGCCGCTCACATAGACTCCACCAAGGCCCAACTGGAAGCCTGCTTGATGATGCAGTGGTCCGCAAACTGCCTGATTTTGCAATGGACCAGTGGAAAACTTCGGATACCCCTCCGAGCCGGTTGTCTGTCGTGTCGACAGCAGAATCAAAAGGTCTTGACCATCAAGGCCATTCGTGGGCTTGCCGTTTGTCGCCTTGAATGTGGGTGACATGCACCCATGCGCGCACAGTGATTCGCACTCTCTCACTCTGTCCTGCTTGGCCATCTTGTCTCGCACTCTCCTGTGCGTATGTTTTATCACGTGCTCCGGTGTGTATGTTTGTGTATGCTCTCTCTTTTTCTCCTGTGGTTATGTTTGTTCATGCACTCCCTTTTTTTTCTTTTTTCTCTCGCTCTCTCACACTCTCTCACCCACACACACACACACTCTCTCTCTCGCTCTCTGCCGTTTCGGCCCACACTACAGAGGGAGTCAGCAACACAGAGAGTTTCCGGACAGTCATCAACATAGACAGATTCTGGGCTCGGGTGGAGACTGTCAGTACCATTCACGTGCGGAATGGGATGGACACACACACATAACATACATATACCAACATATACAATAAGTGATACAATTGAATAGTTGATACACAAACATAACATACACATACCCAAGACATTCCAAAATTGCTCTTTATCGACCCGGGGGGTCGATTAAAAAGTGGGGTTTTCACACACACACAGAACGGGGGGTTGTGTAGTTTTGGAATGCTGCGGAATAATATAATAATGGGTGCTACGAATAGGGGGGGGCAGGCCCGAGGGTCGTTGTGACAGCACTGACTTACAACTTGAAGTGGGGTGTAGGGAGGATATATAGATATATATAACAGATTGTGATATACTTATATATATATACACATATATATATATATATACATATATATATATACTATATATATATATATATATATATGATTTACATACATGACCAAGACACACACACACAAACACATAC
>ENA-ORXF01002759-ORXF01002759.1-marine-metagenome-genome-assembly--contig:-NODE-2759-length-10304-cov-6.057006_pt1 | contig 10304 bp, 10 predicted proteins | sample MGYA00237864_ERZ511476 | MGnify/ENA primary metagenome ERZ511476 (study PRJEB26306, sample SAMN06343908) | marine metagenome | isolation source: coastal waters | place: Atlantic Ocean: West Antarctic... | reverse complement strand
GCAGATAACGAACATGATCGCCTTATTCAGCACGATATAAGTATTAATCAAGGTGTTGGTTTTATATCAGGTCTACAAAAATCAGTCAGGCCAGTTATAACGTATGCGTTTTTTCTTTTATTTGCTACAATAGAAATTACATTATTATTGGAAGCACTAAAGGCTGGCACTGATTTCTCTGAAGCCATAAACGTCTTGTGGGATGATGAAACCAAAGGTATCTTTGCGGCTATATTGTCTTTCTGGTTTGGCTCAAGAGCAATAGATAAGGCAAGGAAAGTAAAATGAACAAAAATTATGACCACTGCCTAGAAATGTTATTAGAACACGAAGGAGGTTTTGTTAACCATCCTGATGATCCTGGTGGCATTACAAACTTAGGCGTGACCAAAAAGGTATACGAAGGTTGGGTTGAGAGAGAAGTCTCCGAACAGGAAATGCGTGACCTGACTAAAGAAGATGTAGCTCCAATTTACAAAAGTAATTATTGGGATAGGTGTAAATGTAACTCTCTCGATTCTGGATTAGACTTTTCCGTTTTTGATTGGGCGGTTAATTCAGGATCAGGTAGGTCTGCAAAGGCTTTACAGACAATCGTTGGTGCTGATGCAGACGGAGCTATTGGCCCTGCTACACTTGCATTAGTCAGCAATAATTCTGCGGAAAATTTAATTGAGAAGATGTACCATGCGAGGCAAGCATTTTATGAAGGACTAAGCACTTTTGATACGTTTGGCCGAGGTTGGTCAAGAAGAAATAAAGAGACACTAGAAGCCGCATTAGAAATGATGGATTAAATTATGCCGTTACAATTACTACAATTTAAAGCAGGAATAGTAAAAGACATCACAGAATACTCTGCTGGTAAAAATGGGCCGTTCTGGGTCGATGGTAATTTAGTTCGTTTTAAAAATGGTTACCCAACTAAAATAGGTGGTTGGGAAAAAGATATTATAAATTCTTTAGATTCTGCTGGTACGATCACTTCCACTGAGGCAACACTTCAGGGAATAGCTCGAAAAATGGTTTTTTGGAGATCAATTACTGATGGTGAAGATAGAATTGCCGTTGGTACTCACAACCACCTTTATATTGTAGAGAATGGCGCACTTTATGATATTACTCCTCTAAGAGACAGCACAAATGCGGCCACGACAACAACTGAGGCGTTAGACAATAGCGAGACTGGAATTGACTTGCTGAGTGTGGTTGGCTTTAAAACTGCTGGAGTAATTATTATTGGCTCTGAAATTATTACATATACTGGAATAAGTTCCCTGACTTTGACTGGTTGTACTCGCGGAACTAATTCTACATCAGCGGCCGCACATGACAGTGGGGCGGCAGTTACACAGGTTCTTATTGCTCCAATTGCCACGGCAGATGAAAGTACAGTCATAACAATTACAGATAGTGGACACGGTGCTGTCGTAGGGGATTTCGTAGTCTTCAGCGGTGCGGCCGCAACAGGTGGCGTAACTGCTGAGAACTTAAACAGGAAAGCAGGATACCAGATAATTACAATTCCAAACGCAAACAGTTACACAATAACCTCCCCGACAGAGGCGACATCTACTGTTTCTGCTGGCGGTGGGAACTCAGTTATTATTAATTATCTTATTGGGAATGCGTCTGGATTAGGCTATCAATCGGCAACTCCTGCCCTTGGTTGGGGTGCAGGTGGTTGGGGTGAATCTACATGGGGAACTCCTAGAGCTTTATCTGAGGCTGACATATCTTTAGACAACTCATCTTGGGATTTAGACCTTTGGGGTGAAGACCTTATCGCGACTGTTCGAGGTCAGGCTATGTTTTATTGGGATACTTCATCAGGAAATACTACTAGGGCAAGTTTAATTTCTGATGAAAGTGGAGCTACAAGTGTACCAGCACAAGTAAGAGTTACGACAATCAGCTTTCCTGACAGGCACTTTATTGCGGCTGGTGCTACTTCATATAGCTCACCAACTTTTGACCCAATGCTTGTTAGGTGGTCTACTCAGGAAGACTTTACCAAGTTTGCGCCAACTGCGTTAAACACAGCAGGAGATCAGAGGCTTCAAATAGGTACAAAAATTGTTACTATGGTTTCTTCACGCGAAGAGACAATTATATCTACAGATGAGGCTATATACGGTATGACCTTTGTTGGCCCTCCATTTATATTTTCATTCAGGTTACTTGCTACAAATGCAGGTGCGTCTGGCCTGAATACTATGATTAATATTGATGGAAATGTTTTTTGGATGGGCAAGACGAACTTCTTTACTTACGATGGTGTTGTAAAAGAAATCCCATGTTCAGTTCAGTATTTTGTATTTGACAGGCTTCAACGAGATTTTATTGATAAGACAATTGTCGCTCACGACAAGAAATTTAAGGAAGTTACTTGGTTTTATGTAAGCACTGCTAATTCCGCAGGCACGTTAAATCCAGAGCCAGATTCTTATGTGACGTTTAATTATTTAGAGAATGCTTGGTCTATAGGGTCAATGGACAGGACGGCTTGGCTAGATAGCTTTGGGTTTAGAAAAGTTCCATTTGCATTTGATGCTGATGGGTATCTTTACAATCAAGAGACAGGAACTTCGGCAGATGGCTCTGCTATGAGTGCGTATGTTGAATCTTCACCGCGTGAAATAACTCAAGATGGTGAAAATTTATATATGGTAGACAAGATAGTGCCTGACGTTACTATGACCGCGGAAACAAGCCTCTATGTAGACCTTAACACTCGTAAATATCCTAATGCCCCAGAAGTCACAAAAGGGCCATTTACGATAACAAGTTCAACAGAGAAAGTATCGACACGGGCGAAAGGCCGTCAGATAGCGATGAAATTTTATAGCACTGGAACTACTGATGATTGGTCAATGGGTACATTTAGGATTAACGCAAAAGTGGATGGTTTAAGATGAGTGCGGCACTTTCAAACATTCGCCTGCCAAGCCCCCCAGATAATTATAGTCGAGGTCACATGGCTAGACTTATTAATACATTAGAAATTTTGCAGAGAAGTAATTACTTCGCAACCTCTTCTGGACTTGAATTCATAGCAGAGCAGGCTGAAGCGACAGGGTGGTTTATAGCGTAATGGCAAATAATTATGTAAACGCAAAATTAGACCTTACAGCAACGAGCGTAACAACTTTGTATACTGCTCCTGATGCTACCACTAGTATTGTGAAGAGCATTATAGTAAGTGAAGACTCAGGTAATGCAGATACAATCACAGTTACTATAACAAATGAAAGTGCCGCAATATTTAGTTTGTTTAAAGTTAAGGCTGTGGCCGCTAATACGACAGTCGAATTATTAACTGCACCTCTAGTTATAACAGAGGGTGAAATACTTAAAGTAACTGCGGCAACCGCAAATAGGCTACACGTTGTGGCTAGTATATTAGAGATAAGTTAGGAGAATAAGATGGCACTTCCGATACAACCTGTTAACACCCCACTTGAAAGCACCCCAGCTCTGACCACAGATGTCCCAGTTTTTCAGGTTCAGACTCAAGGGACTCCTAATTATAATCTTATGAATTACGGGATGGCAGGGAATGCTCCTTACGAATTTGTTAAAGCTGTGCAAACTGGGACAGTCACATTCGATAATACCGATACATATCACCAAGAGATGATTCGTAAATATGATGAAATGATGGCACAAGGTGCTCTTCCGCCTGACGCTCCAGATCTTGGTGATTTGCTTAAAGGTACAGCGGCAAGTTTTGCAGCCCCAGTTGGTGCGGCCATAGGAGCTCAATTTGCAACTAGTCCTGACTTATCATTTGGGCTCAATTTAAAAACAGGATTGTCTGAAGGTTTTAAATTAAGTCCTGACCCTTTAAGCATGGCTCTTAAAACCAAAGATTTTTCATTCCCTGTTTTAGAAGATGGGCAAGTATTTCAGCCAGAGTTTTATAGTGCAGCCACAGCAAAACGTGCAGGAGTTTCAGCTGAATTTAATAAATTAACTAAAGCTGGCGACCTTAATAAAGGAGTTATCTTAGAAGACAAGGTGAATAGACAAGACTTTGATCTCGCAAAAGGGATAACTAAAGATGTTGACACTACTTTTGGAGATAGATTAATGTCCAAAGGTAATATCGGTGGTGCGTTTGGTGCTGGGATAGGTGCGATAGGTGTAAACTTACTAATGGGTAAGAACCTTAAAGAATCTGTTAAGTCTGGCGTTGGGGTTGGTCTAGGCCAGTTTATAGGTAATGCAATATTCCCAGGATTCGGAGGGTTTATTGGCTCAGCACTAGGTGGTATGCTTGGTGGTAGAGTTATTTGTAATGAATTAATGCGACAAGGTTTAATGACCAGAAAACACGTTCTGTTAGATTATAAGTTTACAAGAGATCATTTAACACCAACGCATGTTAAAGGTTATCACATCTGGGCTGTTTGGATGGTCAAGCAATTACGCAAAGGCAGATTCGTTAAGTTCTGGAAGCACGTTGCCGGTCATAGAGCTAACGAGATTGCGTATATTTATGGTGAGAGAGATAAGCCTGATTACTTAGGAAAAGTATATAGAAAAATATTAGAACCAATATGTTGGTCAACTGGATTACTTTGCAAAAAGTCAGACTGGTCAATACTTTACAAATCAAAGGAGATATAAAATGGCTACGGAAGAAGAAATGATGATGGAAGAGGCTATGATGGGTGAACGCCCACCAATCCCTATGGGTATGCAAGCACCGGCTAGGCAAGATCCTTTAGAAAGCATGCCTGCAGAAGCTAGAAACATGTTAATGGAACCTGATGAGGAGATAGAAATCGTCCTTATGGCTAGGCTTGCGAATATACCGCAGGAAGATTTAAATGTTTTAGATGCTGCGATAACTCCTGAAGTCTCTATGATACTTATGAAAATATTACCAGAGCTTGGAGATATTTTAGATAAAGTGGCTGATGCAACTCCAGCTCCACCAATGCCTGAACCCTCAGCAGGTGCATTAGGAGCTTTATAATGCATATGAGAAGAGCCACGCCATCAGATGTTACAAAAGTTTTTAATTTGTTAAAACAAATGCATTCAGAAACAGAAATGAAAGTTTCCCCCATTAGTACAAAGAAACTTTTGGATGCTATAAACTCAGCTATACATGATGGCGTGGTTCTTCTCGCAGAAGCTAAAGGAAAGCTCGTTGGTTCTATCGGGGGGATGTTAAATTCTGATTGGTGGTCTGATGAAGAGTATTTATCTGATATGTGGTTTTATGTTTCCCCAAAGCACAGGAATTCAATAATCGCAATAAAATTAGTTAAGAGCTTTATTAAAATCGCAAAAGAAGTTAACATAGCAGTCAAGCTTGGCCATGTTTATTCGGGTGATATTGAACGTAAAGATAATTTTTTTAAAAGACTAGGTCTAACAAAGGCTGGGTCGCTATATACGGAGGTCAATTAAAATGGGTGCAATGTGTGCAACTTCAACAATAAATTTGCCAAGCTATGGTCAAACAGTTGGTGGCACAACGCTCCCAGCTTGGGTTTCTGCAGGTGGTAGAGCTTTATTTGAACAATCCGCAGAATTAGCAAAATCTCCTTATCCTCTTTACCAAGGCCAGCGCATAGCGAGTTATGGTGGCTCTAAGTTAACTCCTGAAGAGCAAGAGGCGGCAAGATTGCTTTCTTCTTCAAGTGGAGAAATACAACCCTACATTGATAAAGCTACTGAATTGGCAGGAGGTTTAGGCAAAGGATATGGAGCAACTTCAAAAGCAGACCTCATTGGAAGTAATTTTAATTTAGAATCAGCTCAACCATTTTTAGATATTTACCAAGGTGCACAAGATGCCGCAGTCAGAGAAATAGGCGATCAGACTACTTTACAGCAGAACCAAGCAAGAGCATCTGCAGCTAAAAGCGGTGCATTCGGTGGCTCTAGGTTAGGAATTACAGAAGCTATGTTAGGTGCTGAGGGAGCGCAAGCGGCAGGTGATTTAAGGTCAAGGGCGGCTGCTGAAGGTTTAGGTTTCGCGGCTAATAGGTTTGACACAGACAGAGCGGCTAGGTTTAGCGCAGAGGATGCAGCACGCTCCGGTTATGAAACTGACGAGTCATCAAGATTACGCCAGCAAGAAATTTACACAAGCATGGCACCTCTAGTCCAAGGTTTAAGAGAGCAAACAGCCGCAGGATTAATGACAACAGGCGAAGCTAAAAGAAGATTAGACCAGATGGCTCTAGATATGGCATACGCAGATTACCAAGATCAAAGGGCTTATCCTGGGGAGCAGATTAATTTTGCACTAGGAACTCTTCAAGGAACTCCATACAATACTCAGAATTATGGATATAATATGGCACAGCAATATGCTCAAGGCCCATCAGTATATGGCCAGACAATTGGTGCATTAGGAACTTTGGGTGCGGGATATTTCGCAAACAAAAATGGTTAGGAGATAGCAATGGCAGAAACAGTTGGCGCAGCACAATCTGATTTAGCAGATTTATTAGGCGGAGCATTAGGGAAAAGGTCAGTTGAATTGGCTCAGTACTTAACTCCTGAACCTGAGAGGTTTGATCCAGCGATTGCTGCAATGAAGTTCTTTTCTAATATGGCCGCAGAAGCCAGCAAGCCAGGAGCAACAGTAATAGGTTCAGCCGCAGGGTCAGTTAAGCCTGTTGTTGATGATTATACAGCTATGCTGCAAAGAAATAGAAAACTTAAAGCAACAGAAGGCCCATTAGCTATAAATCTTTTTGATAAATTAAAAGGAACAACTACGAAAAAAGAATATATAGATTTGACTAAAGTAAATAATCCTAAAACACCAAATGACGAAAGAATTGTAAAATTAACTGATACGGAGTATTCTTCCGCAGGAACTAACATAGTATCATTAGCATCTATGAAAGCTGGTGTAGATGCTGAAAGCAAAGGTTTAGATAAAATTACCAAACTTTCAAACAATTATAAAGGTCAGAGGTCTGTTGAGTTTTACCAGAAGCTAAGAAGTACATATCAGAAAATTGAGGTAGCATATAATAAAGCATACGATCCAGATATAGAGAATCCTCAGGTTGCAGATGTTTCAATGATTTTCAACTACATGAAAATGTTAGATCCAGGATCAACTGTTAGAGAAGGCGAGTATGCAACTGCTAAAAATACAGCAGGCATTGGACAAGGTTTAAGGAATTCATATAATGCTGCATGGGGCGGTGGGTTCTTAAGCGATGGGCAAAGAGCTGATTTTAGAGATACTGCTTGGGACCTTATAAATGCAGAAGCATCAAATGTACAAAAAATTAATGAAAACTTTACTGCGCTAGGTGAAAAATTTGGTATTAGTACTGATAATATCCTTGAAGATCTAAGTGAATATGGGAGTCTGAAAAAAGGTGAAGATGGGGAAATTAAATGGACATCTAACGAGCTTACTTCAGGTGTAAATTTAATCACCCTCCCCAGCAATGCAGAGCTAGCTGTATTAGACCCAGCCGATGGTGGTTTTACATCAGAACAGATTGTTGATTTCTTAGACGCTCCTAATGTTATTAACAATCCAAAGAATTTAGCTAAGATTTACAACGCTCAATACGACAGGATTGGTTCGGAAGAGATGGTAAAAGAGCTTATAGAGTTGATGGGAAAAAGTGCGTTATTTAAAGCGACTCTTGCAATAGAGCTTAAAAAATTAAATGGTTCTTTAGATTTCAGAGACTTATATCCACTCCCAGAGCCACCACCCATACCAGAGGATTAAATAATGGCAGAATTATCCGAAGAACAAAAAGCCCAGTTAGTAATTATGTCTTCTAATACAGCTACAAAGGAAGAGAAATATGCAGCAAATCAGTTGTTTACTGATATGGCAAAGATTCAGACTTATGGTAAAGAATACACGATGGCAGACCCTACAGATTCCATGGGCGGTGTGGGTGGAGAAGTAGCAGAAGTTCCAGTAGCAGAAGTTGTTGATACAGACCTTACCTTCAAACAAAAGAATTTAAACATTTTAAATAAGTATATGAACAGAACTAATGTTTATGCTCCAGACGCAGACCCACTAAAAGCGAAGAAAGAAGCAGTAGACTGGACTATGGGTATTCATGGTGCTATGTGGGGATCTTCAGACGAAATAATTGGTACAATAAAGGGGCTTTTAAACCCAGACATTACTGTGCAAGAAGGCATAGCTGAACGCAGAAAAAATATAGCAGACGCAAGAGAGCAATTTCCAGGAAGAGCATTATCAGCAGAAATGATGGGTGGCTTCGCTTCAGGATTTGGACCTTATCAGCTTGTAAAGGGTGCAATTAAGACTGCCTTCCCTTTATTAAAAAAGATCCCTAGAATTATTGGTGCTGTTGGGGAGGGTGCAGTAGTTGGCGGTATATATGGCACAGCGGAAGGCGAAGGCCCACTTGGTAAAAGACTTGGAGGAGCAACTGATGAAGCTGCTATTGCTGCGGCAATTAATCCTGCTATTAGGTTTGTAGGCAGTATAGCAATTGGAGCCAAAAATATATTCTTAGACCCAGCACTTAGAAAAATTTCAGGCAGAGTCCCAGCACCAGTTGAAAGAGAGATAATTGATATATTAAATACATCAGGATTATCACTTGACGATTTCTTTGCTGGAGTTAAGAGTGGTAAAATTTTATCTGAATTAGGCGATGGCATGAGCAATGCAACAAAAGAAGCTCTCGCTATTTTACAGACTAAAGGCGGTGCTGGGGCAGATTTAATGCACCAGACTCTATTAAAAAGAGCAGGCCAAATGAGAGTCCAGATTCAAAAAGCAATGCAAGCAGATTTAACACCCAACACTCCGTCAGGGAATCTAGTAATTGCTTCAGCAGATAACTTTGAAGAGATGGCTTTAAAAGAAGGTGTTGAGTATAAAAGAATTTTTAGCGAAACAAAAAGACTTTTAGACGATGGAGGTAATTTAAAATCTAGCCTTGAAGATGTTTTAAATAGGTCTGATGAAGATTTTATTGCTAATACTATTAGCTTAATGAAAAAAGAAAAAGTCCCGATATTTTGGAGCAAGTATAGAAATCCTGCTTACAATCCTAAATTAACTTTTGAACAAAGAGCAGGTATGGTGCCAGTAGAGGCTGGTCCTAAATTTATTTACAGAATAGACGAAAGCAAAATGACTCTTGAAAATATAGAGAAGTTTCGCAGAGCTTTGGCAAACAAAGCCGAAACTTATAGAGAAAATGTCCTAGGGCAAATTAAAATTAAACAAGGAGAGTCGGCTAATTTTAATGCATGGAAATCACTTGATCAAGAGATAAGAAAACCTTTAGACAACATCTCTCCAGAATTAGCAAATGTCCGTGCGAAGTGGGCTGAAATTGCAAGATTTAGGGAGTTCCAAGACGAAGGCGAAAAGATATTCGCCAACAGCCCTGACAAAGCAGAGCAAGTCTGGATCAACCTTCAGAAAAGATTAAATACTGCGGAAGACATTGCTTCATTTAATACCGGTGTTGTTACTTATATTAGAGGTAAGCTTGCAGGTAATAAAGACCAACTTATATCTGGGCTAAAAACTGTGGAATTCGGTTCACTTCCGGCTAAAGAAAGAACGATCTTAGAGCTTATATATCCAGGCATGTCAGTAAACCCAGTAAGCAAAACTCCGATTATTATAGACGAAGAGAAAGTTGGCTCTGGGATGTTCTCTAATATCACTCGTACAGAGCCAGTTGATGTTACTGCTAAGATGCAAGGTCCATTCATAGCTCGTAATCCTCTTCAAGAATTATTTAATAAAGTGGATTTATTTGTAAATCAGAAAGCAGCTTTAAATATAATAGTAGGTGGCTCCCCATCAGGCAAAAGAGTTGTCGGTGCAAATCAGAAAGGTTTGTTCGGCATGGGGATAACTGATGCAATAACAACAGCAGTTGACCCACTTGGCATTGGTGCTATGTCTGCTATTGCTAGAACTGTTGCAAATAACTTCGGAGGGATATCTAAATCAAATTCATTAAAGATAGCAGAAATAGCAGTAGAAACGAATCCAGAAATATTAAAGATGAAATTAACAGACCCAGCATATATGGAGATATTGAAAAAAGTTGCAACTAGAGTTATGAAAGGATCTCAAACAGGTCAACTAGCTTCAGCAACAATAGCCACAGACGAGTACTCTGAAGGCATTGGTAATATGCTAGGGATAACTGCACTTGCGGATGGTACATCTTCCAGTTCTGCTAAGAAAATAATTGAAGCAAGTAATGCGCAATAAGTGGAAACCAGACTTTGCATTGTGGGGTTTATTGATTGTCATATTGGCAGTTGGCTCTTGCGGAAATCTTAAC
>ENA-ORXF01002755-ORXF01002755.1-marine-metagenome-genome-assembly--contig:-NODE-2755-length-10313-cov-3.299629_pt1 | contig 10313 bp, 10 predicted proteins | sample MGYA00237864_ERZ511476 | MGnify/ENA primary metagenome ERZ511476 (study PRJEB26306, sample SAMN06343908) | marine metagenome | isolation source: coastal waters | place: Atlantic Ocean: West Antarctic... | reverse complement strand
ACCGGGCACCGGGAACGCAGGCGACCGCGCCCTCCGCGACGTGAAGGTCGGTCGGGAAATTGCCGCGTTCGCTGACCACGGTATGACGACGAGGGTTCGTGCGAAGAGCCGCCACGATCAGTTTGAAAAGATGGGTCGATGTCGAATCGCCGACGATCACCTCATGCCCCGCGGCACCCACCAGCGGCGCGATGCGCGCGCCCAGCCGTTGCGGCGCATCGATCCAGCCTTCGTTCCAACTACGGATCAGCCGGTCGCCCCATTGCCGCGTCGTCGCATCGGCGATCGCGGCGGGTACCGACTTCGGCAGCGCGCCGAGCGAATTGCCGTCGAGATAGATGATTCCGTCCGGCAGGTCGAACACGTCGCGGTAGCGGGCGAGGGGGGCGGCGGCGTCGAGTGCCTGCGCCTGATGAAGGGTCATCGGGCAAGCTCCATCGCGATCAGCCGTTTTGTTTTGGCCCAGGCGGCCGATTCGGGGGTGACCAGTTCGACATGTCCCGTTGCAGCGACGGTGTGCAGCGTTGCGATGTCGCCCGCACGCGTCGCCTGCGCCACATAATCGGTCGCGAGATGATAGGGGATGATCCGGTCTTCGCGCCCGTTCACGAGAGCCTGCGTCACGCCCAGCGGCAACAGGTCGGGCACCGAGGTGTCGGTGTAGGGATCGGCGCGGCCGGAGCCGATGAGTTTGGCGACGACCGCGGTGCCGCAGCCATTGGACGGGGTCGCCGCGGTCGCGCGGAGATCGGGAAGACCGCCGAGGCTGATGACGTGATCGATCGGCTGCGGATGCGCGACATGCAGCGCACTCCCGACGGGAAGCTTCGGTCGGGCGGCGGCCCAGAGCGCGAGGTGGCCGCCCGCACTATGACCGACCGCAATGACGCGGGACGTGTCGAGATCATATTCCTTTGCGAGTACAGGCAATTGGTCGATGGCCTTACCAACATCCGTGAAGGTGCCGGGATAGCCGCCGCCGGCCCGATCGACCCCGCGATATTCGATATTCCACACCGCGATCCCCTCCTTGCGCAGGTCGGCGGCGATCCAGTCCATCAGCGATTTGTCGGCGATGTCGGTCTGCCAGCAGCCGCCGTGAATCACGACGACGACGGGGGGACGTTTGCGGCCTTGAGGCAGCCAGAGGTCGCCCGTCTGGAGCGGATCGGTGCCATAGGCGATTGTGGCATCGGGCTTGGGATGTGCGCGGCCGGTCAGGTCGGGCCAGCTTAGCAGTTGCGCGCCCGCAACAAGCGGCATGGACCAGCATAGCGCGGCGATCGGCAGGAGCATCAGGGCAAGGGTTCGCATGCCGACGTCCTAGCGCAGCGTCGTCGCGCGCGCCAATCGGCTTGAGGCCTCGGTAACGCTCCGGTGTTATAGCAACGTCGACCATGAAGATTCTCGTCCTCTCCAGCCTTTATCCTAACGACGCGCAACCGCGGCATGGCATCTTCATCGAACATCGCGTGTCGCATGTGGCGCTGCCGGAGGACGAGATCCGCGTCGTCGCGCCGGTGCCGTGGTTTCCGCTGAGCCATCGGGCATTCGGCGGTTACGCGACATTCGCGCGCGTGCCACGGGCGGACAGGCGGCGCGGCCTGGCAATCACGCATCCGCGGCATTTGGTGGTGCCGAAACTGCCCCGCCTCACGCCGCGCCTGATGGCGGCGGCGCTGAAGCCCCATCTGACCGCGATCCGGCGCGACTTCGCCTTCGATGTCATCGACAGCTATTATCTCTATCCCGATGGCGTGGCGGCGGGAATGCTGGCCGAGGCGTTCGACGTGCCCGTCGTGATGACCGCGCTGGGCAGCGACGTCAGCCTGATCGCCCAGGCGCCAAGGGAACGCGCGATGATCGTCGCGGCGACGCGCGGGGCCGCGATGACGACGACGGTATGCGGCGCGCTGCGTGACGAGCTTATTGCGGTGGGTGCGGCAGCGGACGGCGTCGAGGTCGTCGAACACGGGGTCGATCTGGCGCTGTTCCGGCCGCCATCGGATCGCGCGGCGTTGCGTCGCGCCACGGGGATGACGGCCCCGACGGTGCTGCTGGTGGGGCATCTGATCGAGTTGAAAGGGCAGCATCTGGCGATCCGTGCGATCGCGACGCTGCCGGGCGTGCGCCTGATGCTGGCCGGGCATGGTCCCGATGAGGCCGCGCTCCGGGCGCTGGCGGTGTCCGAAGGGGTCGCCGACCGCGTCGATTTTCTGGGCCATGTCGATCAGCCACGGCTCGCCGACCTTTATGGCGCGGCGGATATCGTTGCCAATTGTTCGTCACGCGAAGGAATCGCCAACGTGCTGCTCGAGGCGCTCGCATGCGGGACGCCGCTGGTCGCGACGCCGGTATGGGGGTCGCCCGAGGTGGTGAAGGTGCCGGAGGCCGGGCTATTGACGAGAGATCGGTCGATCGGGGCGATCGGCGACGCGATCGCTGCATTGCTCGCCGACCTGCCCGATCGTGCCGCGACGCGCGCCTATGCCGAACGCTATGACTGGCGGGAGACGGGGCGGCGGCATCGCGCGGTGCTGGCGGCGGCGGTGGCGGGGCATCGCCTCCGGCCCGCGCACCTTTGACCGCGCCCGCCCGCCTGCTAAGCTGTTCCCGATATGGTCACTGATTTCGCTGAACCGCCGATCGGCGTGCTCGACGCCCCGTTCGATAGCGCGCTGTCCGAACGCTATCTGGTCTATGCGCTCTCGACGATCACCGCGCGGTCGCTGCCCGATGTGCGCGACGGGATGAAGCCGGTGCACCGGCGCCTGTTGTGGGCGATGCGGCTGTTGAAGCTCGATCCGACGCAGGGGTATAAGAAGTGCGCGCGCGTCGTCGGCGATGTGATCGGCAAATATCACCCGCATGGCGACCAGTCGGTCTATGACGCGATGGTCCGCCTCGCGCAGACGTTTTCGCTGCGTTATCCGCTGGTCGACGGGCAGGGCAATTTCGGGAATATCGACGGCGATAACGCCGCCGCCTATCGCTATACCGAGGCACGGCTGACGCAGGTCGCGATCGATCTGATGGACGGGCTCGACGAGGATGCGGTCGGCTATCGCCCTACCTATAACGGGGAAGACCACGAACCCGAGCTGTTTCCGGGGATGTTTCCAAACCTGCTCGCCAACGGCGCGAGCGGGATCGCGGTGGGGATGGCGACCAATATCCCGCCGCACAATGCCGCCGAACTGTTGAACGCCGCGATCATGCTGATCGACCGGCCCGATGCGACCGACGCCGACATGCTGACACACGTCACCGGGCCGGATTTCCCGACCGGCGGCCTCGTCGTCGATCCGCCGCAGGTGATTGCCGAAAGCTATGCGACGGGGCGCGGGTCGTTTCGCGTTCGCGCGCGATGGGAGATCGAGCGCGAGAAGGGCGGCGCCTGGACCGCGATCATCACCGAAATCCCCTACGGCGTCCAGAAGGGCAAGCTGATCGAGGCGATCGCAGGGCTGATCAACGACAAGAAGCTGCCCATTCTCGCCGATGTACGCGACGAATCCGACGAGGTGGTGCGTATCGTGCTTGAGCCGCGCAGCCGCACCGTCGATGCGGGCGTGATGATGGACGGGCTGTTCCGGCTGACCGACCTCGAAACGCGGTTCGGGCTGAACCTCAACGTCCTCGACAAGGACCGCACGCCGCGGGTGATGAGCCTGCGTGAAGCCTTGTCGGCGTGGGTCGACCATCAGTTCGTCGTGCTCGAACGGCGCACGCGGCACCGATTGGGCAAGATCGCCGACCGGCTGGAGCTCGTCGGCGGCTATATCATCGCCTATCTCAACCTCGACCGGGTGATCGAAATCATCCGCACCGAGGACGAGCCCAAGACGGTGATGATCGCCGAATTCGAGCTGACGGACCGTCAGGCCGAGGCGATCCTGAACATGCGGCTGCGCAGCTTGCGCAAGCTCGAGGAAATGGAGTTGCGCAAGGAGCGCGACGCCCTGGAAAAGGAACAGGCGGAACTCAACGCGCTGCTCGCCGATCCCAAGGCACAGAAGAAACGGCTGAAGACCGATTTGCGCAAGATCCGTGACCGTTACGGATCGGAAACGGCGTTGGGGCGGCGGCGCACGACGATCGAGGAGGCAGCGCCGACGCGCGATATCCCGCTCGAAGCCATGATCGAGCGGGAGCCGATCACCGTGATCCTGTCGCAGCGTGGGTGGATCCGGGCGATGAAGGGGCATGGCGAACTGGCCAGCGCGGATACGCTGAAGTTCAAGGAAGGCGACGGTCCGGCTTTCGCGTTTCACGCGCAGACGACCGACAAGCTGATCCTGGCTGGCGAAAACGGGCGTTTCTATACGCTGGGCGCGGACAAGCTGCCGGGCGGGCGTGGATTCGGCGAACCGGTACGCGCGATGATCGACCTCGACGGCAGCGTGGGAATCGTCGCGCTGTTGACCGCGCGCGGCAATGATAAATTGTTGGTCGCGGCGTCCGACGGGCGGGGTTTCATCGTCAACACCCCCGATGTGATCGCCGAAACGCGCAAGGGCAAGACCGTGGTCACACCACGGTTGAACGCCAAGCTCATTGTCGTCCGACCCGTCGTCGAGGGCGCCGATTATGTCGCGGCGATCGGTGACAATCGCAAGATGCTGGTCTTTCCCCTAAAAGAATTGCCCGAGATGACCCGTGGGCAAGGCCTGCAAATTCAACGGTTTCGTGAAGGCGCCTTGTCCGATGCGACGACCTTTGTCTTTGCCACCGGGCTGAGCTGGACGATGGGCGGCGACAGCGGGCGGACCCGGACCGAAACCGATTTGTCGCTCTGGCGCGCGGCGCGCGGGGCGGCAGGGCGCACGCCGCCGACAGGCTTTCCCCGCGATAATCGCTTCTAATCCTTGTTGGTGCCGGTTTTCAGCCAGAATTAACAAACGTCGCGTAGATCGGTCTGAATGATTGCGTCGGCGACCATGACTGCACGGCCCCTGCCAGTGACTGCGGACCTGTTTGGGGCCGGGTGCGAGCTGTTGCCCTTGCCCATCGTCAACATCGTGCGCAGCGGTGGCGGGTTCGCTTTCGAAAGCAGCAACGCCGCCTATCGCATCGCCGGATTGGGTGTTGTGCCCGAGCGGTCCCCGATGCTGCGCAGCCTCACCGACGAGATCGACGCCTTTCTGCGATCGGATGCGCAGCGGCGGGATGTCGACTGGCAATTCGGCAGCGATATCGACTGTCGTTTCTTCCGCGTCACGATTGCACGACTGTCGGCCGAAACGACGGACCGCTGTTCGCTCGCGTTCGTCGACATGACGCCGCAAATCCTGACCGAGCGCACGCTGCGCCGCGAGATGACGACTGACAGCCTGACCGGCCTGCCCAATCGTGAGGGGTTCGGCGAGGCCATCGAGGCGATGGTTGCGACGGGCAGCCAGCATGCGGTGATGATCTTGTCGCTCGACCGGTTCGAACGCTTTAATGCCTGTCTGGGCAGCCTCGCGGGCGATGAGCTGACGATCACGGTCGCGCGGCGGATAAAGGGAACGCTGCGCGCGCGCGACACGCTGTCGCGAATCGGCGATGACGAATTCGCGATCCTGATGGCGATCGACGAGGATGCCGACGAGGCCCGTGTCATGGCGCAGCGCATCCAGGCCGCGTTCACGTTGCCATTTCGCCTGACCGACTATCGCCTCAACGTCGAAAGCACGATCGGGATCGCGCTGGGCGACACGGGTGCGGGGGATGCCGAGGAGCTGATCCGGCACGCACAATTCGCGGCGAAGCGCGCAGGCGAAAGCGGACGGATCGAATTCTATCAGAATCAGGCGTTCACCGTCGCGCGCGACCGGTTCGCGATGGAGACCGCGCTGCGCCGCGCGATCGAGAATCACGAACTCGAACTATATTTCCAGCCGATCTGCGACTTGGGGTCGGGGCGGATTCTCTCGTTCGAGGCGCTGAGCCGCTGGACCGCGCCCGACGGGCAGGAATTTTTTCCGACCGACTTCATCCCGGTCGCCGAGGAATCGGGGCTGATCATCCCGCTCGGCCAATGGGCGATGGACGAGGCGGCGCGGACCCTGGTGGCGTGGGATGCGCAATCGGGTGGCGATTGCGGCGCGCGCATGGCGGTCAACCTTTCCGCGATCCAGTTGCAGCGCGACGACATTCCGGCCCTGCTGCAACGCGTTGGCACACGGCATGGGGTGGCGCTCGACCGCTTCACGCTGGAACTGACGGAGAGCGCGATCGTCAGCGATCACGAGCGGATCGCCGCGGTCATGAAGGCGCTGAAGGATCAGGGCGCGACGCTGGCGATGGACGATTTCGGCACCGGCTATTCGAACCTCGCGTATTTGCAGCAATTGCCGATCGACGTGTTGAAGATCGACCGCAGCTTCGTGACCGGCATGTTGGCCGACCGCGACAAGATCGCGATCGTCCGGGCGATCCTCAGCCTGGCGCAAGCATTGGGGATGAAGACCACCGCGGAGGGCATCGAGACGAACGAGCTCGCGCAGACACTGGCGGGCCTCGGGTGCACCTATGGACAGGGATATCTGTTCGCGCGCCCACTTAAGGCCGCGGACGCCTATGCGCTGCTGGTGTCGGGCGCGGCCGCGACAGCGACTTCATCATCCGCGATCTGACCGACGCGGCGGGCGTCGGGAAAATGCTCGCCGATCCATCGTGTCTCGATCCGGCGCAGCGCGGCGGCAACCTCCGGTCCCTTGCGTAACCCGCGTTCGACCAGCGCACCGCCCGCGATCGGCAGGGTCGGCGGCGTCCAGTCCGCCAGCGCGGCGACGTCGCCACCCGCGAGCAAGAGACGGTCGGTCGCCACCACTGGCCCGACGCGATAGGCGAGCGCGCGTGGTCCCTCGTCACCCGGGCCGGCGGAGGCCTGGGACAGGCGTTTGCGATCGACCTTCGACAGTTTCAGCCGCGCGCCGATGCCGTCGGCGGTCTCCGGCGGGATCAGCGCAGCGAGGCGGCGCACCGCATTCGGCGCGACGCCGGCAGCGGTTTCGCGCGCGGCCAGCGCCGTCAGCGCCGCCGTATCGGTGATTTCGGGAAGGACCGCGCGCAGGATGCCATGGTCGACCATCAGCGTCATCACCGCGACCGCCTGTGGCGCGACGAGCAGCTTGAGAAGCTCGCTTGCGATCCGTTCCCGCGACAGCGCCATCAGATCATTGGCACGCGCCGCGCAGGCGGCGAGCCCAGCTTGATCGATCGTGTCGCCGAACCGGGCATGAAAGCGAAAGAACCGCAGGATCCGCAGATGATCCTCGGCGATACGGCGATACGGATCGCCGATGAAGCGCACCCGGCGCGCCGCGAGATCGGCGAGGCCATCGAAATAATCAAAGACCTCGCCGCTGACCGGATCGGCGTACAGCGCGTTGATCGTGAAATCGCGCCGCGCCGCATCCTCCCGCCAGTCGTCGGTAAAGGCCACGATCGCGTGCCGCCCATCGGTGCTGACGTCATGGCGCAGCGTCGTGACCTCGACCGGGCCCGAAGGCAGAATAGCGGTGACCGTCCCGTGTGCGATGCCGGTGGGCACGGTCTTGATCCGGGCGGCGCGCAGCAGGTCGACGACGTCATCGGGCTGATGCCGGGTCGCCAGATCGATATCGGCCGCCTCGAGCCCAAGCAGCGTGTCGCGCACGATCCCGCCGACATAACGCGCGGTATCGGACCCGAGCGCGGCGATGAGGCGGTCGAGCCCCTCGGCATGGCGAAAGGAAGCATCGGGAAGCAGATTGGTCATGACATCAGGCCCATTGCAGCCGTCGGGCCAGGTTGACGATCATCGCGGCGGTTGCCCCCCAGATGCGGCGGTCCTGCCAGTAGATTTCGTAAAAATGCCGCTCCGTTCCCTGCCACATCGCGCTCGCTTCACGCAGATTGCCGGGATCGAGCAGATAGGCGAGGGGGACTTCGAAGACGCTCGCAACTTCCGCCTCGCTGGGAACGAGCGTGAGATCGGGGGGCACGACGCCGACGACCGGACTGATGTCGAAGCCGGTGCCGGTGCGATAGCGATCCGCAACCCCCACCACCTCGACATGCGTGCGCGGCAGCGCGATCTCCTCCTCGGCCTCGCGTAGCGCGGCGGCGATCGCATCGGAGTCGGCCGGGTCGATCCGACCACCCGGAAAGGCGACCTGACCGGCATGGGTGCGCAAGGTGTCGGTCCGCTGCGTCAACAGGACGCCGGGATCGGCGCGATCGGTGACTGCGACAAGCACGGCTGCGGCGACTGGCGCGGCTTGCCGGACAAGGTCGGGATGATCACCCGTCAGATAGACGGTTTCCGGGGCGGCGCGGACAAGCGACGCGCCCAAACGGGCGGCCAGGGTCACGCTGCGGTCGCGGGGATCAGGGGGAAGAAAGCGCCATCGCTCCACACGCCGGGGGTGTCGGAGTCCCCAGCCAGCGCCAGGGTCGCGAGGTCGTAGTAGACCGACCGACCGACCAGCGCCTCCATCCCGCCGCGGACGTGGAGATAGGGGCGGGGGCCATCTTCCGCCTCGACGAAGCGCAAGCCGTGGTCCGGGCCGGCTGTCACGAATTCGCCGGTGTTGAGACGGAACGCCAGTCGTGAGTCGCGATCGTCGCACTCTGCCTTCATCTCCACCGCGACGAAGGGCGCATCGTCGACGACGATGTCGAGCTTCTCGACCGGGGTGACCAGCACATAGCCGCCGTCTGCCTCGCGCCGCAGGATCGTCGAAAACAGCCGCACCATCGCTTCGCGCCCGATCGGCGATCCTTGATGAAACCAGGTGCCATCGCGCGCGATCCGCATCTCGCTATCGCCGCAATGTGTCGGGTTCCATTGGTCGACCGGAGGAAGGCGGCGTTCCGCCACCAGCCGGGCGATGTCGGCCAGCGTGAGGTCGGCGAGGTCGGGGAGCGGCTCCATGGGCATGGCAAGCGAGGTAGGGTGCCCGGCGGTACGCGTAAAGGGATCGCGCGGTGCCGGTGTCGATCACGCCATCGCGGGCGCGGCGTGGAGTGCACCGGCGGCGGCGGGCACGTTGGCGCCCTTCGCGAGCAGGCGATGTCGCTCGACGGGGCCGGGGAGGCGCCATCCTGCGGTACGCGACGCGTCAAATCCGAAAAACCGCCCATAATATTCGGGGTCGCCGATCAGCATCATCGCCTCATCGAGGCCCTCGGTATGCGCGGCGAGCAGCGCATGCGTCATCAGCATCCGCCCTATCCCGTCGCGCTGGCGTTCCGGCGCGACCGCGACCGGGCCGATCATGACCATCGGATGCGCGGCGCCTGTGTCATCGGTCAACGCCACCGGCCAGCACTGGATCGTGCCGACCAGCGCGCCGTGTTCCACCGCCGCAACGCTCAATGCGTCGATCGCCGCCGTCTCGCCACGGATATGGTACGCCGTTCGCTGATGCCGACCCGGACCGAAGGCGCGATCGAGCAGTGCCTCGACATCGGAAACCGGAAACTGCGCGAGCGGCAGGAAATCGATCATCATGATCCTATTCGCGATCGGTCACGCATCCATCGCGCCCCGGGCGTCGCGGATTAACGGCGGTGCACGGTAACGCAAGCCGCCACCCACTTTCCCCATCGCACGCATCTGCTACAGCGCCCCGCATGGACGACAGCCTCCAACTCGACGTGCACGATATCGAGATACCGGTGCTCACCGGTATCTATTCCGAAGAAACGCACCTGCCGCAGCCGCTCAGGATTTCGCTGACGGTCGATCTGGCCTGCCCGCCGCGGTTCGACCCCGACACCCCGTTGTCGGCGTCGAAAAACTATCTGGATCTGAAACATGCGGCAACCAGCGCCCTGCCGCCTGGGGTGCATTTCACGCTGATCGAGGCGGTTGCGGATCATATTTGCGAGACGCTGTTCCTTGGCGATGCGCGGGTGCTGCGCGTGAAGGTGAAGATCGTGAAGCTCGCGATCGCCGAGGCGGGCGAATCGATCGGGATCACGCTGATCCGCCACCGGCGCTGATGCGCGTCGATCTCGCGCGCGATGCCGACGTGGCGGCGCTGGTGCGATCGACCGATGGCGAATCACTGGTCGTCATGATCGGCGCCGATCGCGACGCGGTGCTGCTGGCGCAGGCTCAGGCCGCGATCGGCCCGCTGGCGGCGGCGGTGGCGCCATGTCGCCGGGTCAATGCGGTCGTCGTCGGGGCCAGTGCAACTGCCGACTCGGTCGCGGCGATCGTCGCCTTTCTCGAATCGGCATCCTCTACGACAGGGCAGGTGGTGTCAGTTAGCTGACCGAATCACCCCGGGTGCGACCGCAGGGGCCAAGCTGCGCAAGCACTAAGGCGTAATCCT
>ENA-ORXF01002754-ORXF01002754.1-marine-metagenome-genome-assembly--contig:-NODE-2754-length-10314-cov-15.461854_pt1 | contig 10314 bp, 16 predicted proteins | sample MGYA00237864_ERZ511476 | MGnify/ENA primary metagenome ERZ511476 (study PRJEB26306, sample SAMN06343908) | marine metagenome | isolation source: coastal waters | place: Atlantic Ocean: West Antarctic... | reverse complement strand
CCAGTAGCTCAGCTGGATAGAGCAGCCGCCTCCTAAGCGGCAGGCCGGAGGTTCGACTCCTCTCTGGGACGCCATTCTTCTATTTCACCCCATATCATCCGCTCTCTAAACCACCCTCATATCGCCTAAAACATAGCTTTAAAGCGATTTACCCCTCTTATCGGCTATCATTAGCTACTACCAAAGCTTATACTTTTTGGTATGTAAGTTGGTATGTAGAAAGGCTAGAATTGGTCTACATACCAAAAAAACACCTTAGGGTGACTATAATGCATACCAAAAAATGAGGGTAAACCATGCCTAAGCAAATTATTCAATTGAATGATAACCAGTGTAAACACGCTAAACCAAAGGCTAAAGCTTATGGATTGCCTGATGGTCATGGCCTAAGTTTATGGGTTACTCCTATTGGCAAAAAAGTATGGCTGCTTCGTTACAAAGTACCCTACACCAATAATCGTACTACATGGGTCATTGGTAACTACCCAGCAACCAGTCTTAAATCTGCAAGAGGATCAGCAGCACGTTACCTAACATTGCTGGCCGATAATATAGATCCTAGGGAGTGGGAAAAAGAGCAGGACGAAAAGTCTGAACAACAAAAAGATAACACATTCAAACGCATTGCTGAACTTTGGATGGAAGACAAACGACAAAAGGCAAAGGTCAACCCTGAGACTTCCAAAGATATTTGGAATTCACTGGAGAACCATATCTTTCCTAAACTCGGTAAGCGACCAGTCAATGAATTGAAACCCAAACTGGTGGCAGAAGCTATAAAACCACTTGAGGCAAAAGGCTCATTAGAGTTGGTCAAACGTTTATGCCAGCGTATTAACGAAGTTATGGCTTTTGCAGTCAATGAGGAATTCATAACAGACAATCCCCTTGCCCATCTTAAGGGGAAGTTCAAGGCACCAAGCACCACACATAATCCATCATTAGAACCTAAGGACTTACCAATATTAATGGCAGCAATCACCAATGCTAGCATGGCGATACCAACGCAACTTTTGATTGAGTGGCAGTTACACACAATGGTAAGACCAAACGAAGCGGTAAGCACTAAATGGGAAGAAATTGACTTAGGCAGTAAGGTTTGGACAATACCAAAAGACCGAATGAAGAAAGTCGGCACTAATAAACAATGGGAAGAACGAAAAGACCATGTTATTCCCCTCACAAACCAAGCCATGGACTTACTCAAACAAATGAAGCCATTCAGCGGCCATCTTGAGTATGTCTTTCCCAATCAACGTAACCGCCGAGAAAAGGCAGGGCCAGACTCAGCAAACAATGCGCTGAAGCGAGCTGGACTAAAAGGTCAGCAAACAGCCCACGGCATGCGCACAATGGCCAGCAGCACCTTAAATGAAGAACAATTCAACCCTGACGTTATTGAAGCAGCCTTATACCACTTAGACCCTAACGAGCAAAGGCGCACGTATAATCGTACCGATTACTTTAAGCAAAGGCGCGTAATGATGGAATGGTGGAGCAACCGAATAGAGCAAGCCATTGATGGTACGATGGAAGAAACGGAAGGTAACAAAGGCTTACGGGGCGTTAACTAACCACTTTTACTATGCCTAGGCTCATTACCGAAACGGCGGCATACCTACCCGCTCTGGCATAATATGTTAATTGTAGGCCGCAAAGGTGCGATATGAGCAAACTACTGAAGCTTAAAAAATGGTTATCACTCGACGATGCTGTGGTATATCTATCTAAAATTCTGGAAGAACCTGTTTCAACTATTGACCTTTATCAATTAGCTATTGATGGCCATTTAGTCTTGTCAGTACATTTTATCAACCCCTGTAATGCCAAAACTGGCGAAGTAGTAGGCTATAAAGATATTCAGACTGTACCGTCTTTGTGCGGAGAACATCTAGTTTCTGTAAGCACTTGGTTCGACGAAGGTAAAGAACTTGATCCTAAAACTAGCAGATTCTTCAACCAGAACAACGGAATTAGTTATCTTGATGGCGTATGGGATTTATACCTTGGAGCAGGTGCGGCTAAACTTTACTTGAGGAGTCTCCGACAGTTCGAGAGTACTGAAGCCAATATAACCAGCTTCACCTTGGATGGCATATTTGTAACAAATGAAACGGGTGACTATGCTGAGCTTTACGAAGACGATAGTGAAAACGAACATCCCACAAGTACCCTACCAAGCGACTGTCAGTTAGTCATAAGGGTTAGCTCTATACAAGATTTGATAAAGCTTACTGAAAAGCCTGACCCAAAAAGCAACTCTGCAGCAATTGACCCGCGTATAGAAACCTCATATCAAAGAATTATTGCCGCATTACTGAGCGTTATAGACGGAACAGCGCCTATTAATGGTTACGTAAATGATCGTCAACTCATTGCAAAACTCGCTGAGCATTATGCGGGCTATTCGGGGCTTAGCAAAAGAAATCTTGAGAAACGGCTTCCTGAATGCCGCAAAAGTATTGATTAATCACCTACCGCAATTGCGGCACCATTTACCGTAACTGCGTTTAATAACTGCATCGAAAACCTCTAATCTGCATGTATGCGCTCGCATGAGTGCTTATAACTAGAGGAAAATATGATGATTACTGAACATGACAGCCCATACAAAACCCGCCATGAACTAGAACAGCTACTAAAGGTTTCACCCGCAACTATTTACCGCTGGGTTAAAGAAGGTAACTTCCCAACTCCAATCCGCCTAGGTGCCAATATGGTGAGGTGGAAAGCTTCGCATATTGAAGCATGGATGATGGCTAGGGAGGCTTCGTAATGAACGCTCTAGACGTGTTAGGCAGGCTTGAGAACGTTACCGGAAGATGCGGCAAATGGATGGCATGCTGCCCTGCCCATGAAGATAAATCCCCTAGCTTAGCTATTAGTGAGACTGATGACAGGGTTTTAATCCATTGCTTTGCTGGGTGTGAAACTGAGGACGTGATGGCAGCCATAGGCCTAAGTCTAGCCAACCTGTTTTATAACAAGTTAGTCGTTAATGAACTAACCGAAGGGAAGCGCAGGCGATATGAAGAAGTCCTAATAACTGAACGCTTACAAGTGGCAATCATCAATTCAGCGGAAAGAAACGAGCGTCCGCTCACAGGTACTGAGCGAGCGCGACAGTTACTTGGTCAACATCGCATTAGCAAGATCGAGGCTGCGCTTTATGAATAACCCAACAAGAGCAATCAACGCAACGTTGGGCGAGGTTGATTCACTACCACTACCCACACTAGGCGATCAACCTTCAAAGAAGCAGAAAGAGGATGACTTAGAGATTGACCGACTCGCAAAGCTACCCAAGTTGGATTACGAGCGACAACGCGAAGCCGCTGCAAAAGCTCTGGGGATTAATCGGATGTCTGCGCTTGATGCGGAAGTAAAGCAGCGACAGCGTCAAATAAAGGCCCGTGATGATACGAATGAATTACTTACAGGTGCAGAGCCTTGGCCCTATCCAGTTGATGGCAACCAACTAGCACTTGAAATCAGAGGGCTGTTCAAAAAGCATTGTGTGTTACCCGCTGGTGGCGAGGTGGCATTATCCATTTGGTGTATGGCGAGCTACACCATTAACGCATTCCGTATATTCCCCAAACTATGCCTTACCTCACCTGAGAAACGGTGCGGTAAAACAACCACTTTAGAAGTGATAAGCGCATTAGCATGTAAGCAGCTCAACACATCTAACGTTACACCCGCTGCAATATTTAGAGCTATTGAACATTGGCAACCCACGCTACTGATTGATGAGGCTGATACCTTCCTTGGTGGTAATGACGAAATGCGAGGTATTATAAATTCAGGCCATAGGCGAAGCGGTGCCTTTGCCTTGCGCGTGAATGGTGAAGGAGCAGCGATGATGCCGAAACAGTACAGCACATGGTCGCCCATGGCCATTGCTATGATTAAAGCACCACCAGACACCATTAAAGACCGCTCATTAATGATCTTACTAAGGCGCAAGCAATCAGGGGAGCAGATCAGCAAGCTGCCTAGAGAGCCGATAAAGTCATGGTACGAGATACGCCAGAAGTGCCAGCGCTGGTACAACGATAACCAACAAAAGCTAGAACATGCTGAACCTAAGATGCCCAACGTAGGCAATGATAGAGCGGAGGATAATTGGTTCCCATTAATGGCCATTGCTGAACTATTGGGCGGTGATTGGCCCGCATACATTACAAACGCCATGCTCACTATTGAGGGCAACAAATCGGATGATGAAGAGAGTGCCGGCGTGATGATATTGACCGACGTTAAACAGGCTTTTGCAGACAAGCAAACCGACCGTATATCATCTGAAGATTTAGTCAAATATTTGATTGATATTGATGACCGCCCTTGGTTTGAATGGAAGCGGGGATTCCCTATGACTAAGATGACGTTATCCAAATTACTAAAGCCGTTTTCGATTAGACCCAAACAATTAAGAATTAATGGTTCTGGAAAATTGAGGGGCTTCCAAATAGAACAATTTAAAGATGCTTTTAGCCGTTACCTAGCCTTTAACCCATTTCAAGGTGGTACAACGGTACAAACCACTGGTAGCAAGGCTTTGACTGTACCACCTTGTGAATTAGAGGGAGGTTCAAATAGCCAAGGTGGTACACTGAAACCTACGGATGACGGGACTTGTACCGTTGTACCACCTTGGGAACCAGAATTAGGGCAACACGCATTACCCAACGCTAAAAATGGTACTGAATGTCTAAATAGATAGTAAGTAGAAGGAGAAAGTAAAGCACCAGCATTATCATGTAATGCTTATAATCGATGCTAATAAGATACGGCATCCTTCGGCACTTTTGGGTTGGCTGCAGGAGCGCTGGTCTGTTAGAGGACATCCTAGACCATTTGTTCCTGAGAGGTGCTTCTATAAAGTACGTCGTGGCGATGGCGGTGCATTTTCGGAAGCATTTTATAGATGCTCATACTTGGCCAAGGTGCGAGGCAAGGGCTATGGCAGTTAGGACGTTAAAACTTATCGCAGTCTGCTGATATGGATGTGATTTGTAATCCATTTGACGTAAACAAAAGTTTGCCCTTATCAAAGTTAGTGATTGAAAGTGTACTGGTCGAAAACCACTCTTCCTGACTAACTTTAGAACTAAGGTCGAGGTATAGCTTTAACACTTCGCCTCGAAAATAACCTGTGCTTCCAAAAACCATAGCGTTTTTAGTCTGATCTAATTTGAATTGGAACTTTTGTAGTTTCCACTTTTTCTCTTCTCCTTCAAGCGTGATTTCATTAAAATTAGTCATCTGGCAGTAGTACACATCACCCCAATCAGCATTTGCAGCTCCACTGCTCACTAGCATTGAAAGTGTTAATCCAACTATGGTCTTTTTAATATTCATGTTTGCTTCCTTAACAATCCGTATAGCTACTTTCTAAGCAGAGGCTGGATATGTCTAAAAGTGAGCTATTTAAGTATTTTTTCACTATAAGACTTTGACAATAATGGGGCTTCTATAACCAAAGTGCCTAACGAATCATTGTTAAATACCCAGCTACAGCTTAATATAAACTTGTTATCTAGGTTCACTAGTTCATTTTCCACCCCTCCCTGATTATAGTCAGCATGACTAAAAAGTTTTGCCCAGCGCGTTGTAGGAGTAAAGTCATAAAGCTCTCCTGTTTGAGGATTGACTAAAGCATCAATTCTTAGGTTAGAAAAAGCTGATAGACATGACTTTCGGGCATATGCCTTGTCGTCCTTTGGCCCATAAGGTTTAAAGTAGGAGAGCATAATTATAATTTTGTCGTTGTCCCATATATAACTAGCAGAAGGGATTGGAGCCGGTAGACTTTCTTCAAAACCAACATTAATAAAGGAGATGTTATTTAGTCTAATGTCTAACTTATACATGCCAAGATCAAACAGGGATGCTGTTGTATTCATAAATAGTGATGTCGTTCTATCAGGGCCAGCAACTGCTGCTCCATTTACTAATAGCAGTACTAGAGTTAATCGGATAATTGTTTTTCTGAAATCCATAATAATATTCCCTTGCAGCACTTCGTTTGTTTTCACCTGTATTTCTGCCTGAGCCTATTATGTTCAGATTACAGATCATCAAATGATTTAATCACTCTTACCTGACAAGCATGGCCAAGCGCCCATGCTTCAGGGTCATCATAAATAAGAAATAGCGTCTTATGTTCGTATTCTATTTCCACACACCACGACATGTCTGAATCGCCCAACCACGTCCCATGTTGCTGCGCACCATACACAAATGTCTTCACATCTCCACTTAGGTCAACATAACCACCGCAGCCATCTTCGAGCTGTTTGAATATATCTGCTGGACATTTAACACTCATGCAATTTTTCCCCTATGTGCATTTACGATAACAGACCTTAGTTCGCAATTGCCTAATATGCTAAAATATAGCAGAGTTAGTTTATCAAAAGGAAATCAACATGGCATCACATGGTGGCACAAGAGAAGGTTCAGGTAGGCCTGTAGGAGCTGTTAATAAGGCAACCTCAGGGCTTAAGTTGAACCTGTCAGAACTAGCTAGGGAATATACCAATGACGCCCTAGATGCGCTGGTAGAGGTAATGCAATCAAGCCAGAGCGATTCAGCTAGGATTGCTGCCGCTACTGCGATACTTGATCGGGGTTATGGCAGGCCAACAAAAACTACGTCGCTTGAGGTTAATGCGCCTTTTGTGCCTACGATAATAGAGCTGGTGGCTTACACAGGGCCGGCTTGAGCCAATGGACATTCTTTAGGGGCAGGCATGGTTTTTTGTGAAAATTAGAGGGGACGGTACATGACCGACTTAAAAGTAATTACGTATGATCAAAATCATGAATTCTTATTAGAGTTAAATGGCATTAGGTACTGGATAACTTGGGATGGTTTTTTAATGGATGAGAATTGTGTGGCAATCCCCGAAGATACAGCGGTTAACATTGCTGCTGAGTTAGAAGAGGCTGGGTGGAGAGAATTGTCAGAAGGATTTATGGACAAGGTTAGGGAAGAAATATTTGAAAATGCGGCTGATAAACCATGATTAGTTTAGTTATGTGCCTAGAGCCAAGCCAGTATATTGAGGCACAATGAATCAAGACAGAATAGCTGGAGCAATGTTTGGGTTGGCTGTTGGTGATGCCATGGGTATGCCTGTTGAATTTCGCCCCAGAGGCAAGTTTGACCCTGTAACCGAGTATCGAGCAGGTGGGCCATTTAAGTTACAAGCTGGCCAGTGGACTGACGATACAGCCATGTCCCTGTGTATTGCCTCAAGCTTAATAGAGTGTAATGGCTTTGACGCAGCGCACCAGATGAAGCAGTACAGTCGTTGGATTGATGATGGTTATCTCAGCTGCTCTGGCAAGGCAGTGGGTATAGGCCAAACCATATTAAAGGCCATGATTCGTTACCACAAAACCCAAGATCCTATTCAAGGTGATACAAACCCAAGACGGTCAGGCAATGGCTGTATTATGCGCTTGGCTCCGGTGCCTATTTATTATAGCCATGACGCAGCGCTAGCTATACATAACTCTATCCAATCTGCTACTACAACGCATGGCAGTGAAATGTGCCTTCAAACCACAGGTTTTTTTGGAGGTATGTTATGGGGTGCTTTAAATGGTGTCAGTAAAGAAGAGCTATTGTCTGACAACTATTCACCAGTTAAAGGCTACTACCAGCAGCACCCTCTGTGTGATGAGCTACGAAGCCTAGCCAGAGGCGACTACAAGGCAAAGCATGCAGATAAGGTGGAATCTACTGGGTTTGTGATAGGCGCCCTAGAGGCGGCCCTGTGGAGCTTTTGCCATACAGATACCTATGCTGAAGGTTTGTTAAAGGCGGTTAACCTAGGCGGTGACGCGGATACTGTGGGAGCTATCTATGGGCAGTTAGCGGGAGCCTATTATGGGCTTGATTCGATTCCAATTAAATGGATGCGGGGCTTAGCATCGAATGAGAAGATTGGTGCTATTTGTAACGAGCTAATAATGAAAAAGGAATAGCTCAATTTTAAGCTGGGCGAGTTAAAACACACGGTTTAATAAGTCTGAAATTAAATTTTCAGTAAGATATTTTTTGCCGGAGGGGTTATGGCATCAGACACAACAAAGAAGCTGACTGACTCTCCGCAGTATTTACGTTTAATCCATATTTCGACTTAATATCAACGTACCGCTCTACGTACCTAAGACATTTATTACTATCAAATTCGTAATCGCTTAATAGCATACGTGTAATAAATTTAAGCGGAGGGTATTCGTTTTTTATTACACGATTTACGTATGGATTCGCAGGAACTTGGTTGTATGGGTCATTTGAGAATGCACGTTTTTTTTGATTGCTCCAAGCACTTCCACCTGAAAGGTACGCGTCTTTTAAGGCAACTATATGGTCAATATCTGTAGGGCTACCAGCCACCCCTGAATACCAGCCAATGAGTGAGTCGTTGACTTCTGACTGTGTGGGATTAAAGCCCCAGGAATGACGGTTGTATGCCGGCCATGAAAATTGTGAGACAGTTAGGGTCGCAATAACTGCCGTTAGCCTTATGTAATGGTAATAGTTAATACCAGCTGTCTTCTTGGACATCATCAGCGCATAAATAGTTTGATACAAACTCACCAGATGATTTCGACCTACAACGATACTGACCGCTCCCTGGAAGGTAATCCCAGTCATCATCATCCAAGGACGTGCCATGGTAGCTAACTTGAGGTGTGTATCCACTGCCACCTGACGACTTTGCTACTTCATAAGCGAGAGCAACACCTATCGCCAGTCCAATGGTTTTACCAGCGTCAAATTTCTCACCTTTTTTACCAGAATATACGTCACCAGTCGTCGAACAGCCAACTAAAAGTGTAAGCATGAAAATCGTAATAATTTTCTTTAGAACTAACATTTGTGTCTTCCATATCGTTTACTTGATCCATTTTGAACATACTACCCTACAAATCGCGTCCTGCCATTAGTGGCGACAGGCCTGGTAAGCTTTTTTAGTGTGCTTTGGTGCTATATTCTGGCTACTGATAATATATTGAAGTAAGGTTATTATGTATCTTGGGTAAGTTAATGTATTACTTTTATGGAGAGGTGTAAGTGCTTAGAAGATGTGCCTTGTTTTCTCGTTTTGTGCTTTTGATTGCAGCACTTATTACTTCACAGCAAGTGCTAAGCCATTCAGGAGGGCTTAATTCAGCAGGGTGCCACGCAGGAAGTAAGCCTTACCACTGTCATAGAGCGCAGAATGAGATGGTTGGTAATCGCCTTAGGTGCGACTTAGGTAGTAAATCAGCAGAATGTAATGGTTCAGGGACAACTATACCTTCCCAGAGTCAAGACTTCATTAAAACTAAAAAAGCTGTGGCTACACCTACATTCCAGTATAAACCTGCTGTACCTGATCTTTATCGCATTGTTAATAATAGCGTATTACGCTCCAGAGCAGTCAAGCTCATACAAAAGCGACTAGTGCTATACAGCCTTTATAAGGGGAAGGTTGATGGTGTTATCGGCATGAAGACTGCAAATGCGATTGACCTATTTAAAATAAAAAATGGGTATAAGGTTGGTGGTTACCTAGATGAATTGACCTTACAGCAGTTCGGTGTATACGAGTTGATTTTCAAAAATGGAGAATTAAATTGATTGATATAAAACAAATTACGGTTATGTTTCTTGCACTTATGTTATGTATGTCAGCGTATGCTCATCAAACTGACAGAGAGATAATGTTGCAGATTGAAAATGACGAGTTGGTTTTACGCTTAGCTGATGTGTTAATAGAGAACAGGCGATTAGAGAAGTTTGTAAATGAGGCTCTAAGTGCAAAAAAAGCGGGGCAGAAAGTAGTGGCTGGATGTAACCCTAAAGACCTTGAAAGAAAATCAGTTCTCGAATGGGGGTCTAACGGCTTCATAGTGGCAAGTAGGAGTGAGGGCTGGATTAGAACGAACGGTCCAAAGTGTACGGTAAATCAGCTGAATGACATTTATGATGAAATAAGCAGCTACTTAAGTTATCCCAGCGAATCAAAGAAAATGCTTAAGTATCTGATTAATAATCGTTCATAAAGTGCGGATTTGGTTTCCAGTATGCGCGCTTGGTTCTTAAAACAACTTGTCCAAATAATGGCGCATTACGCGATTGCATTACTCGTGGGCATAGTCTTTGTTCGCTTAGCCCATTCTCTTATCATCAGTGCAATAAGTAACAGCTTCTTTGCCCAGACGATGATCCTGCATTTGTTTTCACTGATGATTCCTTCAGTTCTTGTCTGGCATTTAATAGCTCAATTCTCACCAATAATGAGACGT
>ENA-ORXF01002752-ORXF01002752.1-marine-metagenome-genome-assembly--contig:-NODE-2752-length-10316-cov-10.576521_pt1 | contig 10316 bp, 10 predicted proteins | sample MGYA00237864_ERZ511476 | MGnify/ENA primary metagenome ERZ511476 (study PRJEB26306, sample SAMN06343908) | marine metagenome | isolation source: coastal waters | place: Atlantic Ocean: West Antarctic... | reverse complement strand
TCTGGGATTCATGCTCGTCACTCTCCTTATTACATACGAACTGTTAGGGGCGATAACAAAGACCCTCTGACACAGTTCATGATTGATCAGGGCATCCCTAGCGAGGCTGACGTTATGAAGCCTGACCAGACCACAGTGTTCAGCTTCCCCATGAAGTCACCCGATGGTGCTGTTCATACTGCTGACATGACTGCACTAGAGCAGCTAGAGATGTGGCTGATGTATCAGCGTCATTGGTGTGAGCATAAGCCTAGCGTGACGATCAATGTCAAGGCAGACGAATGGTTTGAGGTAGGTGCCTTTGTGTATAAACACTTTGATGAGATGTCAGGTGTGTCGTTCTTACCCTTCAATGAGCACACGTATCAACAGGCACCATATCAAGACGTAGATATTACAACATACAGAAATCTTAAATCTCTGATGCCTTTGTCTATTGACTGGACTAAGCTATCATCCTACGAGGTGGAAGATAATACATCAGGTATGCAGACTATGGCATGTACTGGTGATGTGTGTGAGATGGTGGACATTACGTAACCGGGGGATCTTCCTGAGCAAGAAGCAAACTGCTCACAACAAAGGAGTAATATTATGTATGTATACTTAGTAGTACTAATGCTTAATGGTTTGTATTCAGTTCAGGCACCTAACATGGTGTTCCCTGATAAGGATACTTGTGAACGAGTCAGAGCAATCAACACCAAGAAACTTAGGGACAAAAGCCCTACACCAAATGCAAAGTACTATGCTATTTGTGTGCAGATACCAAAGGATATAGACGCTTAATGCAACTAGAACTATTTGAAGCTGTCAAAACTGTCTGTGAGAATGGCCTTGAATGTAATAACTGTGGTGTTGTACAACCTGTAGAAAACTTTCAACACATGGTATCAGGTGAGATAAAAAGAAAGTGTAGGAGTTGCGCACGTAATCAATCTAGGTTAATCAAACATCTAAAGACACTGCATCCGTACCCTGATGAGGGCTATACCTGTCCCATCTGTGATCGTACTATAGAAGACATAGCTAGAAAAGGCCAGAAGATGTTACGGTCTTGGGTCTTAGATCATTGTCATGAGACAGAAACCTATAGGGGTTGGGTGTGCTTTAACTGTAACACAGGACTAGGTGCCTTCAAGGATGACTTGCAGAAGGTTAGTAATGCCTGTAAGTATCTTGAACAACATGAAGCTAATCTAAATAAAGGAACTAATACTAATGACTAAGTGGACAGTACCAAGCACCGGAGATATATTTGGTATGGCGGAAGACTTTGAGAAGGAGATGAACGTAGACAATCTTATGGAACGGGACAAAACGTGGATTGATGAATGTTTTGACCCAGTAACTAAGCCTTTACATTACAACACAGGTGGTGTAGAATGTATTGACTACATCAAGCAAATCTTAGGCACTGAGGGTTTCATTGCGTACTGTCATGGTAATATGATTAAGTATCAACACCGTCACAGATACAAGAACAACCCTGTTGAGGACATGGATAAAGCCAACTGGTACATGCAGAAGATGCGTGAAGCAATGAAGGAGATCCACAAGTGAAGCCATACGATCAGGGTAAGGAAGCCTTCAAGTCAGGCAAGGTAGGCAATCCTTACGGTGCTAACACACGACCTAACAAAGATTGGGAGTTCGGTTTTAATACTGAGTATTTCAAGAACTTAGAAAAGATAGTAGAGCATGACCAAGCCAATCAATCTTGAACAGGAAGCCAAGAAGTACGCTCGTAATAAACGTAACCCCAACATGATAAAACCCCTGACCGCCCGGAGGTACCTAGCAGGACAAGCACTTGCTGGAATACTTTCGGGTGGAAGAGGGGCTTTAAATATGTCTGAAGTAAGACGTTCATCATATGAGTGGGCAGACTATATGTTAGATGGTGAAGAGGATTAATCAAGCATGGGTTGCTTTTTTCTTCGTTCTTCCTCTAACTTTTGAAGTTTGTCTGCCTCAAACATTAAAGTCATTCGGAATCTAAGCTGCTCTACAACGCTTGTTGCTGATTGTAAGTACTGATCAGCAGTTTTAAAACTGGGGCTAATTTTTCTTAGTCTTACCAACTCTTCAATAGTTGCATCAAATCTATACTTACCTGATAAAGACGCTTTACCTTCCATTGCATATCTATTTCTTATATAACCTGCAGCAGCTCTTGGGGAATTGGTAGCATAGGCATTCCAAGTATCTTGAGTTATTGTTCTTACAGCAGCTACTTGACCTTTAACAAAACCTTCAAGCTCACCTCTTTGTCTGCTTGGATCTAACTCATTATAAGTGAGACTCTCATTATCAAATTGAGGTATCATTCTCCACGAAGCAAAAGTTTTACCTAAGCTTCGTGACAGTCTTTGTTCTGCTGCATACCTAATAACAGGGTTTTTTATTTGTGTACTTTTGTATACGTCAAACTCTCTCAGACCTAACCTAGCTAGTTCTTTTTGTATGTCAGACTGTGGCCTAGTATCAACACCAGTTATCTGTTTCATCATTGGGTTAATAGTACCAATAGGGCGCTCATTAAATATTGAGTACCTAAATAAAGTGCTTGCATCATTTAAAGATTGGGCGTGTTGAGTCCACTTAAAATCAGGCAAGTTTTTCATGGCACGATTTTTAAACTCTCCCCATTTTTGTAATTCAACTAACATGTTATTATCTTCTAACATCATGTCAGGTTTAAACGCAGTATAGGATCTCTCTGGGTCTACTTGACCTATGATATCCCTGTGTAAGGTAGCGGGGTAACTAAACACAGTTGACAACTCTGCCATTTTATTTTTAAATGCGGCAGTGGGACCACCATCAGCATAAGATTCTCTAATACTTCTTATTAAACCTGTTTCAAAACCTAAGCTACCCATACCAGCTATAACTTCAAGAGCATCATTACCTAATTTTTTATTTGTAGGCCAAGGTAAATCATTCTTATATCTATAATACAAATCAGCCAGTAACATATGAGCATTAGCTGCGCCTAGTATTGGCCCTGCTTTTGCAATATTACCATTTTCATGAAATTTAAAATCAGTAAACTCAGTCTCACCACCTTGACTTGCTCTTGCATAATAAGCCCCAGTAAACAACATAACACCAGTCATTTGTTTTGACCAACGTTCTACCTGTCCTTTATCTTTACTGAAAGCAAAAGCTGCACCATCTTTAGACACAAGTTTTCCAAAACCTTCTGCTATACCTTTACTACCACCCAGTAATGGGACGTAATCAAACATAAATTCTGTATGATTTGCTATGTATCTTGGGAAAGGCATAACAGTTGAGACAGTAAAAGGAAATTTTCTGTTAGCAGTAATGACAAAATTAGCACCTTGCCCAAACAAGGTATCACTACCTTCGTAACCTTTTTGAAAAACAAAATCTAATGAATCACGAACAGCACGATCAATAAGTTGAGTACCCCTACCTTCACCAAGAACATTATCAAGATCCATAAAGGTAAAACCTTTTGTTGCAAATTCTTGAAAGTTATTACCCAGTCTTGGGTCAGCAAGTTCTGCTAGCTGTCTGTCAACTGATGCATAGAAAGCAGCTTGTTTAAACACGTGGTCAGTTGCAGTATTAGCAATGTTTACAAGCCGTGTTGTTCTAGCAATCAAGCTGTCTGATCCTGTTTCAACTTCTACTCTGCTAGTAGCTTGAAATAACTTCTTATACACTGCTGGCAAGTCTTCATCTAACATTGTCTTAGCAACAATAGACATATCTTTGTTGGTAGTCATGCCCCTTAGCATAGAAAAAGTATTTCTTGCAGGGCTATGAGGAATATCAGAACCAAATGCCCTTGCTGTACCTGTTAAAGCAGACTTAAAAATCTGATCAACCATATCTACACCAAGTCTTGCCCCAGAAAAAGCAGTGTTACGTGCAGTAGTTGCAAGTTGTGAAGTCATAAAACCAATACGTGCAGCATCTAATTCTCTTATATAACTAAGAGTGCTTTTGCCAAGATCAAAAGCAGCGGCTTCATCAATAGCTTTTCTAGCAGCGATATCATCTATGGTTGATATACCAACTTTACCCAATGTAGTTATATTGGAGAGTAAAGCTTCTGCCTCTTGATTCTCAGACCTATTTGCTAACTTACTTATATAACCAGCTTTACCAAGTAGTGTACCCGCATCTGAAAGTTCGGACATAAAAATATTACCAAACTCTTCTCTAGTAAGCCCAAACTTATCTATAATATCTGTAAACTCTTTTGTTTGAAGTCGGCCCTCCTGAAGGGCGTCAGCAATAGCTGTGGTAATTCTTTCGTTAGGTCCAATCTCTAATTTTTCTGTCAGTTCAAAGGTTGCTGCCATGATTCCTTGCAGCGTATGCATAGAAAGACCTGAAACAAGAGGACCATTAGGTTGTTCACTTAAAAGTGTGTTACGTAGTTCTTGTCCCTCAGCTACCCTAGTAGGATCAAGCCTATCTTTAACTTGAGTTTGAGGATTTACTTTACCTTCAAGTTTATCTGTCATATCTAGTAGACGATCTAAGACAACATTAAGTCTAGCTACTTGACCCGGAGCTTTATCCCCATCAGCACCCGCAACTTTTTGAGTTAGGTAGTTTAAAGCAGAAGTAGCACCTGCAGTTTTACGTGCATCTATTCTTCCTTGTTGAGTAAACAAAGTTTCTATTGCTTTATTAACAGATTTTGTGTTAAAGAAAGAACTAAACCCAGATAATAAACCCCCAGTCCCAGCACTTATTCCTACAGTAATTGCTTTTTGTTGTGGTGTTTTCTCTACATAGTTATCATCTACTCTGTTTCGTGTAACATCCTCAGCTTCTACCATTCCATAACCAACAGAACCTTCTAAAACACTGCCTGCTAAAACAGCTTTAGTTACTGTTGCAGGTACAGAGTTTTTTATTACAGAAGCTGCCACACCTTGTGAGGTTAGTTGACTTATAGTTTGGCGTAAGGTCAGTGCTGTTGCTGCCGCTGGACCCATAGCTAAAAACTTTGACATTATAGTAGCAGGTGCGCTAGCCCCAACAGTAAATGGTATAGCAGCTACACTAACTCCTGTTGATGGTGATGTTACAATAGACTCTAAGTAATCTCCAAGACCTGTCATAAAACCAGTACCCGCTGTTTCAGAACTGTCCCATGCAGACATTAACTTTCCAAACGAAGCTAGTTCTTCTTGACTATTATTACGTGTGTCTTTTGCGTAACGTAAGTCCATAAAAGCAGTGGCCTCATTTGTTACTTGAAACCTCATATGTTCTGCAAACTTTAAAGCTAAATTTTCAGGACCAAGTTTTTTTATTTCTGAATCACTAAGACCGTATCTGCTACCTTTAAAAAAAGATTCTAGATCTCCTTGAAACTCTTCATCATCTTGAAGATCCATAAAGCTACCGCCTTGAACTTTTTGAATGTAGCTAGCACGTTCAGAAAAGTCATACTTAGGAAGAACAATAGGATCTTTTTCAGCATAAAGATCGGAAGCAGATTTAGTATAGTTAGAACTAAACCTTGTGTCTTTAGCAACTAATTGTTTTGGGGTTACTGGGTTATTTGAATCATAGGGATTCGTAGTAATTATATCAACCATTATGTTACCTTACTCTATGCCGGGGACATATGTTATAGATCTAGACACTTCTTTGTAATCACTACCACTAAAGTTATATTCAAAGTTTGCTGGGTATCTAAAGATACCGTCCTGACTCTCAATCGCTGTACCTAACACTGCTTGCCAAGGCGCTTGCTTGATTACCCCTTTATAGTTTGTTTGAATACCAGTCTGTAGGTACCGCAAAATAATTTCAGTACTAACCTTAGCACCTAACATCTCTCTTACAGTTTTCTGTACTACATTACTAGAATAATTCATATCAGAAGTGTCAGTTGCTAATCTTGCCATAACAGACCTTGTTGCAGCAAGGATAGCAGTGGCATCTCCTTTATCATAACCGGGTAAATTTGTTGCTGTTCGTTCTCCTAGATATTGGTCACTATAAATTACTGCGCCTGTTAGTTGATCTATACTAGCTTGCGAATCAAACATTTGAACTAGGTCAGTCTTAGTATTTATTGCTGCAGCTCTTGTAGTCGCATCTGAAACAGTCTTACCTTTATTAAAATTAACTTGAAGTGCGCTCAACATTACTGGCCTATAAAATTGACTTTCTGCAAACGATGAAACGTATTCAAGTAATTGATCTGGAGTTTTTGTACCATATATAGCAGCAAGAGAAGCAGCTCTAGCATCACCATCATTAGGATTAGGTGGTAATAGCTGTAAAACATTTGTAAGTTTTTCAACCTTCTCTTCAGGTGTCATATCAGGTTCGTACTTATCTAGTTGTGTTTGTAGATCCATAGTAAGAGCTTCAGCTACAGTCCCATGCTTTTCAAGCAATGCATTATAATTTGTCCATTGACCTGATCCAACTATGTACATAGCTTCAGCTTTACTTAACCCTGCATTCTGTGCTAACTTAATGTTAGCATTAGTTGTAGTCCTGTATTCCCTTTGATCAGCAAAATTCTTTAAGACCTCTGGAAGTAATTGACCTCTTAGGCTTGTCATTGTAGATAAGTTTAACTCTTCCGCACGATCATCACGACCTTGTTGATAACGTGCTTCTTCTAACTCATCTGCTTTGTTTTGCCTACGATTCTTTGCACCTTCAACTTGAGCTTCTCTGAAGCCAGACCACATACCTAAAGCCATGTTATACCCTCGCCATTAAGCCAGAAGGTTTATCTTCCTTCATCGGCATTTCTTTTTCTATCTCTTCTTCAATAGGTTCTTCAGTAGGCTTTGCCATTCTGTACATAGCTTCTTCTACTTCTTGATGATCTTCAAAGCCATCCTCAAACTCTATACCAGCAGCTAGGGGTAAGCCTCTAATAAACTCATGTAATATTGGAGCAATAATAAGGCTCACGTCTATTGAGTGGATACCATTAAGCACAGCACTACGAAGAATACCTTCAACTAATGTACGAACATCTATACCTTGGTCAATAAAATCTAACATGTCTTCCATTGCTTTAGGTTTAGACAGTCTTTGCAAGTGTGATTTAAGAATAAGCTCAGGATCAATCATAGCAGGTGGCTGTTCATACTGAGCATTACCGGGAACAGTAGTTAAAGACTGACCGGGGATTGGTCTATTGGATATCTGTGGGATCATTTGTTTCTTTTCCTTGTAGATGCAAGAATTTCTTGGCCTGACATATCAGATTCAATTAAGTCTGCTTCCTCATTTCTTCTACCACTATTTATATTATTGTTATCTACAGCTCTTGCACGTACAGCATCAGCTAATTTACGAGTGCTACCAGAATTAGCAGCTTTAATAATTGACTCGCCAATATTTCCATAGTTATAAACATAAGAAATTAAAGCTGTTTGTGTAGATTCACCTAAAGTGTTCCAAGTATTTGAACCAACACTTCTTTTAGCTCTAGGCATAAACTCTGTTTTTATTCTACGATTTAAGTCTCTAATTGCATCTTCTTTAGATACAAAAGAATCTTGCTTTACAGTAACCACTGTGCCATCTTCTTTTGTGTAGGTATCGCTACCAAACCCAGCTCTCCAAACAGGTTTTTTAGAGCCTTTCTTACTATCATCATATGGTGTAGATTCAAAACCTTCTCTATCAACAACAAAGTTAAAAGTAAATTCGTCTAAAGGTTCAGTTTTTGTTGCACGAACATCAAGTCCTTTATCATTACGTTTTGTATCTCCGGAAGAAAGAATTGTTAACATTTCTTTTTGTAAAGTCTTATCAGAAAAAGCTGAAGAAAAAACTTTAGCATCAGGATCACGTGTAACAACACGACCAGCATTAGCAACTATGTACTCATCATTAGCATTACCAAAAGCATTATAGTATTGTTGACCAACAGAGATTTCATTTTCAAAAGTAATATCAGCAGCAGCTTGTTTATCCACAAGAGATCTAATACGTTTTTTAGCACCACGTGATACATCTGATATTGCAGTTACGGTAGGTTTTTTAATAACAGAAGCTAAATTAGTTCTATCTTTATATGCTTTATTCCAATTATTATAGTATTCTAATGCCATGTTACTTACCCTTTATTATTTCTGCAATATCATATCCGTCTGATCCAAATATCATGGTACTTACCCACGAAGATTTAGCAGAAGCCTCCTCAAAAGTAAGTTGTTCTCTGGCTTTATCTGCAGATTTATCTGCAAGTAAGATTTGAACAGCCCTTTCACTAGCACTCTCTGATGTAGCAACAGCCCATGCCATTACGTCCCGTTCTCGTTGCCATATGTCGTCTATAGCTTTTTCAGTTAACCCGTTCTTAGTAGCAGCATCAAGTTTGTTGGCGTCATTCTGTGCTGAAGTATCTAGTGTTGCTATATTCTGTCTCCACACTGCGTTAGCTTGCGCTATGACTAAAGAATTAGTAGCATTAAATTGATCTCTTTGATTTTTAACTTCGGTGTTAAACTTTTCAATAGCATTCTTTTCACCTGCATTAAATTGTTCAGTAGCATTTTGTTGTGATGTATTAAACTGAGACACTTGAGTTTTAATTGTAGCCATAAATTGATCTGTTTGATTCTTGCTAGAAGCATTGAACTGTTCAGCAGCATTCTTAGCAGCAGTGTCACTAAGTATTGCTTGTTGTACCGCTTGAGCTTTAAAGACTTCTACCTGTTGATCGTTAGCTAAGTTAGCCAAGTCTACCTGTAAGAAAGCTTTAGCATTTTCTACAACAGCTTGTTGTTCATTAGATAAGTTTGCTAAGTCCATTGTCTGCATAGCAGCAGCATCAGCCATTACCTTACCATTTACTGCCGACATATTAGCAAGATTTGCTGTCTGTGTCAACCGTGAATTTTCTAATGCTATCTGTTGGTCAGCAGTAAAGTTTAAGTTAGCGATGTCACTAACCTTAGCTGCCATAGCTACCCTTGATTGAAACTCTTGTGTAAAATCTATCTCAAGAAATTTAGCTCTTTGTTCTGCTGCAAACATTGCAGTCTGTTGTTTGTTGCTAAGATTCTGTGACTCAAACTTTGCAAAGGTAGCTGAGTCTTGTTGTGCGATAGGCAGTGCAGACTCCATAGCAGCCTGTACAATAGCCTGTCCTGCCATGCTACTAGCACCAAGGCCACGTGCAGCCATAGCTGCTGTAGCGGCTCTCATAGCTCCTGCTGCCCAAGGAGGTGTAGCACCACCCTCAAAGTCTTCCATTAAATCAGTAAGCTGACCTTGTACCGTAGCTTTCTTACTAGGATCAGCAGTAACAGCTTTGATATCTGTAGCTTCTTTTACTGCAGCCATATCAACTGCAGATCCACCAATCTCTTCTCCGGGTTTTATTACCCGTGCATTAGGTGCAACAACTTGTGTTGGACTTTCAATCTGTTTAATGTCTTCTACACCTAAAGCACTCATCTTTTCTGGATCACCAGCAGCGGCTGTTATAGTAGAGTCTTTAGTCATTTGAGTATTTTTAGCGGCAACATCTTCTAATGCTGTTTCAACAGCAGCTTGAGAATCAGTAGTAGTTGCAAGATTAGTGGTTACAGTATCAGGACTATCTGCTGTCTTTGCAGTTACAGTACTTGCTGTAGCTTTTGGCATAAGTCCAGAACCATCTGTGCTGACATCGGCAGTAGAAACTTGACCAACAGTACTATCAATTTTTTGTGCTGTATCTGTATCATCTATTTTTTCTACTGTAGTATCAGTAACCATACTTGCTGGATCACTGGCAGCTTTATAAGATTTATCACCGATAGTTTTATTTCTAAGTGCAGCCTGTTCTTCTCTTACCTTCTTTTGCTCTGGTGTTTCAGCAGTGTCACCACCCTCAGCATAGCCCACATACCCACCCCTAGCAGCAGTAATAGGGGTAGCAGACATAGCAGCGGAGTTAGCTGTAGGTATGTTCTCATTAACCATAGCTGAATTAGCTTTAGCTAATACCCTATTGAGCACTTCCCGTGCTGCCATATTAGTTTCAAAAAATTTATCAATAGGCATATCAGCAGGACGCCCAAACTTTTCTCCTACTTTTACAGCTATATTTTTAGGGTCTGTCATTTAAAATCCACCTTCTAGTCTTTTTATTATAGTTTACTACGACTTTAAAAGCCATCACTTAGTCCCTTGAGTATATCTTTAATGCTTACCTTAGCCTTAGAGTTAGGTGAGTACTTACACTGAAACTGTTTAGGACATTCACGAAAACTATTCTCTGCGTAGTGGTAGGCAATGGTCTTGTTCTTACCTAAGTAAATACACACCTTGCCTTCACGTTCACTCTC
>ENA-ORXF01002749-ORXF01002749.1-marine-metagenome-genome-assembly--contig:-NODE-2749-length-10319-cov-7.015524_pt1 | contig 10319 bp, 6 predicted proteins | sample MGYA00237864_ERZ511476 | MGnify/ENA primary metagenome ERZ511476 (study PRJEB26306, sample SAMN06343908) | marine metagenome | isolation source: coastal waters | place: Atlantic Ocean: West Antarctic... | reverse complement strand
TGGTGCAAATATGTTGGCTTCAGAAATACCATTTATTCATATAGAACACACGACTGCCCCTATGATGAGTACCATAAGTTGGTTACATAGATTTAAGAAAAATGGTCATTCTATATTTTTAGTAAGTCCATTCCAAAAGAATTATTATGATGGGTTTGCAAGTAGAATTGGTAATGATTTAGTTGACTTTGATGGTATTATAGAACCAGCCTTTTTAGATGGTACAAAACCAAAACTAAATGAAAACCCAGAGTTTGATTGTGCTACGATTGGTCGTTGTTGCCCTAGAACTAAAAGACCATTTAAATTAAAAAGTATGTTACAAGATACTGACTTCAAAACATTAGTAATAACTAATCCATTATCACATAATACTGAAAGTAAAGTACCAGCAAATCAAAAGTATTTTGAAAGAAATAAACATTGGGATAATTGTTTATTTGATATACCACATAATGAAGTTATGGAAAATTTATCAAATGTAAAAACTTACTTCATGTCTTGGGAAGATGAGACTTTTGGAATTACTGGATTAGAAGCCCTAAGTAGAGGTGTTCCTCTAATATTAAATTCTCGTATGACGGAAGATAGACAACCAACAAAAAGACAAAACTACAAGTTCCCATTACACGCCTCAAATATAATTCCAGTTAGGGATAGACATTGTGTTAATATTATGTTAAACTCTAAGGAAGAATTAATAAGTGCTATAAATAAGTTAAAAGACATTGATAGAAAAGAAGTACAAGATATGACTTGGGAAAAATATACACCAGCAAGATGGAAATCTTTGCTGGATAATGCATTAGATAAAACAATAGAAAACTTTAAATCTAATAGAGGTGGAGTTTTACCAATATGATAGATGTAATTTATATTCCTACTTATGGTCGTGTTGGTCAACAAAAGACCTACGACAATCTACCAGATAAGTGGAAAGAAAAAACATATCTTGTAGTTTCTCCAGATGAGATTCATTCTGGTTATCAAACTATATCTTGTCCAATACAAGGTAAGGGTATTGCTCCAGTTCGTAAATGGATTGCAGAACATGGAGTAGATAAAAGATATGCAGTATTAGATGATGATATAGAGTTTGTTTATACTCGTAGAGAAGATGAAGAAGGCCCAAGTAATTCACCCTTGACAAATCAACAGTTTGATGATATGTTTAACACTATGAATAGTTGGATAGATGAGGGTTATATTCATGTTGCTTGTGATGTTTGTTGGAATCCACCTACAAGAAATGTAGAGTACAAAGTAAACAGTAGAATTACAAACAATATCTTTTATGATGGTACAAAACTTCCAATAGAAAAAATAGATTGGACTTCACTTGATATTGCAGAAGACTATTATGTTAACTTGCAACTATTAACTATGGGATATGAAAACAAAGTATCTTTAATGTACAGAACAAATCCATCTGCAACACAAGCTAAAGGTGGTTGTTCTACATTTAGAACCTTAGATGTACATAATGAGTGTATGAAAAAGTTAAGAGATAAGTTTCCTAACTTTGTAGAGTTAAGAGAAAAAATAACTAAAAATAGTGGTGAGTGGTCAGATAAACCACGATTGGCTGCAACAATATCTTGGAAAAAAGCATATAAATCATCACAGATAAATACATTAGAAGACTTTTTTAATTGACAAACTACAACTTCTATGTTATATAAATAGTGTAAACTATATGTAAATGGAGACCTTGAATGTTAAGAAAGTTTGTTCGTCAACTTAGACCGACTCAAGAAAAATATGTCGCACCAGTATTAAAGATACAATCTCTATTACTTGCAGAAGCTACTGGTGGTATCAATATAGAGGTATTAAATAAAACTTTACCAAAATCTGACGTAGTAAGAAGTACAGTTCTTTTTGATGCAATTAAAAATCAAACTCCATTGGAAACCACTAAAGGTAAAGTATCAATAAATTGGATATCTGATTCTGATAGAATTGCGGCTGGACTTGGAGATTTCTCTACTGCTTTTCAGAGTACTCCAACAAGATATAAATCAGTATTTGTCACCGACAAGGGTGACAAAATTAAACTTAATGATATATTAAAAACTAAAGACTTTGGTGGGGGTGCTGGTTCTGGTGGTGGAGCTCAAAATACCTCCATAACAGAATGTGCCCAATGTATCTATGCAGCCGCAGTATTTAATGGTGCAAAGTTAAAAGATGGAGATGTACTAGACACTTCTGAATGGGGTTTGTATAATAAATCTTTTGATGTTGATACTCCACTTTCACAAGTATCTGATGAACTTACAGATGATTGGGTATCTTCAAGTATACTTATTGCAAATCAATTAAAGACAAATCTTGGTGGTGGTTCATGGACTTTTCATAGAGGTTCTGCATTTGTGAATAGAATAAATTTAATATTCTCTAAATTAAATAAAGCAACAAAACCTAAACCTTTTGCAAATCTTAATAAATGGTCACCAGCAGATATATGGGCTGCAAAAGATGGAGAAGATTTTAACTTTGAAAGTTTTTCAACTTTAGGTGAGTTTAATAATTATTTAAAAGAACTGTATGATTCTAAAAAATTAGTTGGTATATCCTTAAAGAAAGTAGTTGGTACAGCAAACACAGAAGAAAAAAATACAACAGGTTTTATAAAACAACCAGTAAAATTTAATAAGTATACATTAGCAAAGGTAGACTTTTTTAAATCAAAAGATGTTTATGTTTATATGGGTAATCCAGAATCAGAGATGCAGTTAAGAACATTTGATATACGAAAAAGTTGGCAAGGGGAAATAAAAGGTAAGACAGCGTCTGCTGGTAAAATAGGTGGAGGTATATTAGAGTCTATTTTATTCCAAGTAACAAAAGTTAAGTTTAAACATGATAATAGAAAATTACTTTTATTGTGTACAAAACCAACACCAGAATTTTTACAAGAACTATATGAAATGTATCTTGGATTAGAAACAAAACAAAAAATAGTTTCAAAACAAGAGTTTGATAAACTTGCTGGTGGCCCAAAAGTATTTGGTAAAGATGGGCCTGATTGGAGATTTTCAAAATATCGTGGTATGTTTTATCTATTACAATTAAAATCAAATAAACAAAGAGCAACGCAGATATGTGATAATATTTCTGGATATTCATTATCACAATCTGATATGTCTGCTCCACATGTGGTGTATAAATGATAAGCTTCAGAGAACTAACAGAAAATAGAGATGTTCACGATTTGTTCCTCTCCGAAAATAAAGCTGGTAAAAATCTTCACCTAGAACATCTAGAAGATGAAATCATCAACAATGGTGTGCCAGGTGGTAGAGCAGCTATTAACTTCCTACGTTCTCTTAGAGATATGTTAGCAGGAAATGCTCGTTCTAGTATTAACATGACAGTTAAGTGGGATGGTGCTCCTGCAATATTTGCTGGTATTGATCCATCTGATGGTAAATTCTTTGTTGCAAAGAAGTCAGTATTCAACGTCAACCCTAAACTGTATAAGACAGAAAAGGAGATTGATGATGACCTTAAAGGAGCACTTGTCCAAAAATTCAAAGTCGCACTCTCAGAGTTCTCAAAACTTGGAATCAAATCCGTTATTCAAGGCGACCTTATGTTCACAGATGATGTGGAAACCCAAACCATTGAAGGTACTAAGTACTACACTTTCCAACCTAATACTATTGTCTATGCTGTGCCTGTTGATAGCACTCTTGGTAAAGTTATAGGGAAAGCAAAAGTTGGTATTGTATGGCACACAACATACTCTGGTTCTACACTAGAGGGTATGACTGCATCATTTGGTGTAGATATATCTGGTCTTACGAAGTCTACTAGTGTATGGATGGATGATGCAACATACAAAGATGCAACTGGTACTGCAACATTTAATGCAGAAGAAACTAAGGTTGTTACTGGTCTACTGTCACAAACTGGTACAGTATTCCAAAAAATAAACTCATCTATGTTAACTAAGTTCCTTAAATTACAGGATAGTATGACAGGTGCGATTGTTGGAGCTCAATTGAAGACGTATAACAATAGTAAAGTTCGTGCTGGTGCAAAGATTACAAATCCTAAATCTCATGCAAAAGGTTATGAGAAGTGGGTTGAAATGTCAATACAAAAACAGATTGACAAAGCAAAGAGTGCAAAAGGTAAAGAGAAATACACTAACATACAGAAAGAATATGTAAGAGAAGTTAAGAAACACACTAACAACTTAACTTATATTATTACGTTCCAGAACCTATTAGTTGATGCAAAATCACAAATTGTAAATAAACTAAATAGTGTTAAAGGTTTGACGGATACGTTCATTAAAACCTCAAATGGATTTAAAGTAACTAACCCAGAGGGTTATGTTGCTATTGATAGAGTAAGTGGTGGTGCAGTTAAATTGGTGGACAGAATGGAGTTCTCCTTTAATAACTTTACTGCCGTAAAGGCATGGGATAAATGATAACATTTTTAGAACTATACTCTAATGTAAATGAGTTAAAAACAGTCAATCTTGCACAAAGAAGAAAGCAAGCCATTCGTATGGCAAAAATGACTAAATCTTCTTCATTCCAAATGAAAGTTGCAAGGTCTAAACTTAAAGTTGCCTCTCCAGAAAAAATAAGAGTTAAAGCACAGAAACTTGCAAAGAAAAAAGTATTAGCAAAATTCTTTCCTAAGTATGATGAATCACCTATAGTTCAAAGAGTTAAAATAGATGCTATTGTTGCACAGAAATATGGTGCTATGATTAATAAGATTGCAATAAAATCTGTTAAAGTAGTAAAGAAAAATGAACTTGAAAAAGTGAAGAAAGCGAAAGAGGCAAAAACAAATGCGTAGTTTTTCTCAAATAAACGAAAAGGCTGGTGATACAGCAATCTTTACTTTTGGTAGATTCAATCCACCTACGACTGGACACGAGAAATTAATTGATGCACTTGCAAAACAACAGTCTGCAAATAGTGGTTCTAAGATGTATGTGTTTCCATCACAGTCACAAAACCCAAAGAAAGACCCATTACCATTTGCTATAAAGATTGCATACATGAGAAAGATGTTTCCAAAGTATGCAAAGAATATCATGGCAAACAAAAAGGTAAAGATGGTATTTGATATTGCAGTTGATTTACATAACAAAGGACATAGGTCTATTGTTATGGTTGTTGGTTCTGATAGAGTTACAGAGTTTGATACTCTACTCAACAAATACAATGGTGTCAATGGTAGACATGGATACTATGGTTTCGATAATATAGAAGTTGTATCTGCTGGAGAACGTGATCCAGATGCAGAAGGTGTTTCTGGTATGTCTGCATCAAAGATGAGAGCTGCAGCATCAGACGGAGATTTTGATACATTTAAAACTGGTGTTCCATCTGGTTTCAAAGATGCACTTAAACTGTACAATGATGTTCGTAAGAATATGGGTATTCGTGAAGAAAAAGATATGGGAGAGATGACTGACTTTGAATCTCTTAGAGATTTATATCTTACTGGAAAACTCTGGAACATTGGAGATATTGTAGAAGCAAAAGGTGTAAGTGGTAAAGTAATCAATAAGGGTACAAACTATCTTTCATTTGTTTCTGAAGATGGTAAAGTACATAAGACTTGGTTGTATGATATTGTTGAAAGAAACTATGCACAAGAGTATGCAAACTATCAAGGTACACCAGAACAAATTGCAAGACGTTCTTCTAGAAACAAAGCTCGTAGAGTTATGGGTGATAAGGTTGTTAAGGGTATGGATGTAGGACATAAAGATAATGACCCTATGAACAATGACCCAAGTAATCTTAAAAACGAAGACCCATCTGATAATCGTAGAGAACCAAGACTTAGAGAAGTCAAACAAGATAAAGAGATTAAAGGTAGAGATGGTACACAACCAGCAAAGTATTATGCAAAAGATACTGAAGGTGATGATATGTCAAAGTCTACCAAACAAGCTCGTGCAAGACATTTTGATAAAAAGAAAACTGGGCCTGCACCTGGCGATGCAAATGCAACAACTAAACAATCCACTCATACTAAGAAGTTCAAACAGATGTTTGGTGAGAAACTTCCTGCTGGTGCAGACATGGGAGATTATATTGATGATTTCAAAAAGTCTGATGCACCACAGTTCAAAGGTAAGTCAAAAGAAAAAAGAAAAGATATGGCAATCGCTGCATTTAAGTCAAAGAGTGAAGACTTCACACATTATCCTGGGCAAGTAGACCCAGAAAAAGATAAGTCTGATGGTTGGATAGTTGGTGACCCACCACAATCAATTGAATTTGATGGTAGTGATACAAAGTCTATACTTGACAAAGCAAACAAAGAAGTAGAAAAAGAACGAAAGGTTAAAGTCAAACCTTTTGTGGAGAGTAATATGGAATTTTATCAGTTAGACGAAAAGATTGAAGGTCTTGTAACTAAAGCAGAAAAGTCTGGTATGCCTTATGGTATTCTAAAGAAAGTATACGACAGAGGAATGGCTGCATGGAAGACTGGACACAGACCTGGCACTACTCCACAACAATGGGCATTTGCAAGAGTTAATTCTTTTGTTACTAAATCATCTGGTACTTGGGGTAAGGCAGACAAAGACCTTGCAAAACAAGTGAACTCATCACACCACCCAGAAGAAGTTGAAATTGAAGAAAGACGAGACCCAGTATTCAAGGTATCAAAAGGCCCACATGCTGGAAAGTATGCAGTAAACTTTACTCTTGATCGAAAGAAACAAACATCAGTCCATGATACTAAAGCAGATGCTATTAAATTGGTTCAAGGACTTAGAAAAAATAAAAGTGTAAAAATTGATGGTGCTCCAGAACCAAAAAAAAGAACAAAGAAATCTACATTTATGAAAGGTATTTCGCCAGATGCTTTCCAACGATTTATGGATAAACAAAAAGCGGCAGGACTGTTGTCGAAAGAAGAAGTTCTAGGGCCAGAGAGTGTTCAAGAATGGTTTGAGTCAAATATGACAAGAGCATCTTATCAACTAAGACATGGAGATGACTGGTGGTGGAAACTACAAGAAGTCAAAGAGTCAATGTTAGAAAAGATAGGTGTATGTTGTGATGATTGTGCAGATGGAGTCCACGAAGCAAAGGGCCCATGTTGGGATAATTACAAACAAGTTGGTATGAAGATGAAAGGTGGAAAAGAAGTTCCTAACTGTGTTCCAGAGTCAATGACACAAGAAGAATTTGATGAAGCACTAAAAAAAGTCAAAGGAACATCTAATCTCTACGAACCTAGAAAGAAATCAAAGTATGCAAGAACAAAGAGTATGATGGATTATATGAAAACAAGAGATAAGAATGATGCAGATAAATCAAAAGGTGATAAAGCAAAAGGTGATTATAGAATGAGAATGTATAACTCTATGGAGAATGCTTGGGGTGAAATGACTGAAAAAGATGATAAGAGTGGAAAAGAACTAAATAATCCTACAAGAGGTGATGTTAAGAAATATAAGGTCTATGTCAAGAATGACAAGGGTAATGTGGTAAAAGTTGAGTTTGGTGATCCAAATATGTCAATTAAACGAGATGACCCACAAGCGAGAAAGAATTTTCGTGCAAGACACAATTGCGATCAGAAAAAAGATAAAACAACAGCAGGATATTGGTCTTGTAAATTTTGGAGTACCAAATCAGTTACAGATTTGATGAAAGGATAAGAACATGAGAATGTCAGAATTATTAAACGAAGTTAGAAGATTTAGTCTTGATGAAGGATTTTCTCCTAGAGAAATCAAAATGGCGATTGGTATTGCATCTGACCCTAGATATGCAAAGGGTAATATGACTGGTGCAGTTAATGCTATTGAGAAGGTGAAAAAGGGATTGTCTGACCACCCTCAAGTTGCTGCTGTCCTTAAACGACAAAACGAAAAAGTTGAAACTGATGAAGCAGTATCGCCTGCACAACAAGCTGCAATTGCAATCTCCAAGAAAGAAAAGGGAGAGAAACCTAAAGACGAAAGAGATGAGGGTAATGAATTTGGAATGGCACTCAAGTCTGCAAGAGATAAGGGTGAGAAAACTTTCGTGGTTTCTGGTAAAAAATACAATGTAACTGAAGAAGGTGAAGCTTCTAGAATCGTTGAGCCCTACAGGCCTGAATTTGGTTTAGATGAAGCACCAAAAATGACATATGCTCTTGTTGGTACAGATATGAAAATCTATGCAATAGGTGATGAAAAAGAAATGAATCTAAATAGACGTTCTTTAGAGAAAAGGTTAAAAGATGTTTCACCACTTAAAATTGCAAGATTAAAGACTGCACAGAGTATTGGTGATAAAGTAGATAAGTCGCAACTTAAAGAAGAAGTTGAGATTGATGAATCAATGAAAATGACTGACCCTAAGTTACTTAAAATGTTTGACAAATTAAAAAGTAAAGATACAGTTAAAATCAAATATGACTCTACATTAGAAAAAGGTACAGATTTTATAGAGTTTACTGTTAAATCAAAAGGTACTGTTCGTAATGGTCAAGTAGAAAAGATTACTCTTGCTGCCAAAGGAAATCCAATGGCTGCAAAACGATTCATGTACAAAAAAGATGGTAAAGTAACATTTGCAACTGGTGATATGGCAGCATCTATAGTAGATATTAAAGAAAGCATTAAGAGAGCTCTTTTAAAACTAGAGTCAGTTAATGAAGGTACTTGGGCAATGCCAGACTCATCTAAAAAGTTAAAAGGTCTTATGCAAGTATTAAAAAAACCAATCCCACTTGGTAAAGGTGGAGATAGTGCAATTGATGTTATAGGTAATTTTATTGGTGATGACGAATTGTATGATGATTTAGGTGATGAAGGAGATAAAAATCCAAAGGGTGATGCAAGACCTTTCATAATGAAAGCAATGAAACGATTAAAAATTACACAAAAAAATGCAGAAGTTGAACTTGGTGAGAAGTATGACCTCTATCACAAAGACTTTAGTGATGCAATGCAACACGCTTACTCTTATGCAAAAAGTAAAATGGGTATCACAGTAGACCCAAAAGAAATTGACAATAAGGTTGCAACTGGCCCTAAGAAACCATCTGAAGGTAAAACTAATACATACAAACTAAAAGGTAAAGGTGGAAACTTACAAATCCAAGTTTACAACAAGGGTGGTTCTAAACCATTTGAACTAAATATGTATAAAGAAGAAAATGCTTTAATACCAGAGTCTAATGATTTAATATCACAAACTGTAAATCTTATCACATATACACAAATGCAAGAAAAACAAGACTCAGCAGATGTAGATGATGATGCATCTCAAAAAGATGTAGATGATGCAGCAAAGAATATAATCATGCAACTTAGGAAATCTGTTTCCATGAGAGGAGACAAAGAAGTTGAGTTTGCAGCTATCGGACATGGATATAAGAAGAAAGTAGATATGAAGATTGCACAAAAAGCACTTGATATGTATAATAAGATGAAACCTCAAGATAAGACGAAGTTTCAAACAACAATTGCTAAGTCATATAAAGACTTGCTTAATGCCATAAAGGGGAAATAATATGGGAAATTTTAATCCAAACTACTTTGATAGAAAAGCAGGCAGTCTTGAAAGAGCAGTTCTTGATGCTATCAACGGAGTACAATCACAAATAAATGAAGCTTCAGTAACAACTGATTTAGATGACGATCCAAAACTTTTCAAACAAATTGAGAAGATGGGTGTCAAGGTAAAGATGATGGGTAAACCAAAAGATGGTTATGTTGAAGTTACACTATCTGGCCCACAAGCAAAGATAGATGCTGCAAATAAGAAACTTAATCTTTTACCAGAAGACTATGACCTTGATGAAAAATATACTGATGCACAGCGTGCTGCTAGAGAAAAGTCAAGAGGGTCTGATGGAAGAATTTCTGATAGGGGTAAGACTTCCGGGCAACGTGGATTGAAAAAAACTCATAAGCCAGGAGATAGTGGAAATTATGCTAGCGCACAACAAGGTTCTGATGCAGATGCTGGTAGAGATTATGATGAGAGAGAACGTAGAAGAAAAGATAAAGTTGGGGATATGGAATATAATAAAAGCAGAGGAACTTCTGATTCTAAACTTCAAAACCTTAGACGTAAGCATGGCTCTGGAGAAGGCGGCACAGGGAAAAGTGGTAGAGATATGCAAGGAAAAAAACTTGATGATATTAAACGTAAAAGAGATGCATTAAAGAAAGATCGTGAAAGAGCCATGCAGTCAAATTCATTTGATCCTTCTGACCTTAATCTAGAAATACTAGTGTTAGAAAATATCATTTCAGAAATGCAACTTGAACTTTATCTTAATGAAAAGAAAATGGATGCAGTCGGTCAAGAAGATGG
>ENA-ORXF01002746-ORXF01002746.1-marine-metagenome-genome-assembly--contig:-NODE-2746-length-10324-cov-3.450473_pt1 | contig 10324 bp, 12 predicted proteins | sample MGYA00237864_ERZ511476 | MGnify/ENA primary metagenome ERZ511476 (study PRJEB26306, sample SAMN06343908) | marine metagenome | isolation source: coastal waters | place: Atlantic Ocean: West Antarctic... | reverse complement strand
CATTTAAAAAAGAAAATTTTATTCAATCAATTATGCAAACTCTAGAAGAAAAATATTTTGTATTTCAAGACAAAGATATTATTGCTGCCGTTCCTCCTTTTGCAAGATATGCATACGAAATTTGGATTATGCCAAAGAAACAGAAGGCTGGTCCTTGGGAATTCAATGATGATGAAATCTTATCATTTGCTAAATGTATGCAAAAAGTTGTGAAGGGTTATGATTCTTTTTTAGGAAGAAAATGTCCATACATAATGGGATTGCATGCAGCACCACAACTAAAAGATGAGAGTTTTCATTTTCATGTTGAGTTTTATCCGCCCTTTAGATCTGGTGATAATCCAAAAATTTTAGCTGGATCAGAATCAATGGCTGGTGTATTTATAATGGATGTCTTGCCAGAAGAATCTGCAGAAATTTTAAGACAGCATATAAACAAATGAAAATTAAAGATAAAATAAATAATTTAGAATTAGAATCCACCATTATTGATGATGAATCTGAAATAATTCCTACACCCAATAATGATACCCTAGTTGTTTCAAAAACTGACTATGTTTCTGAATTTGATATTGGACTTGTAATTGGAATTATTGTTGGAGTTGCGATCGGATTATCTCTCCTATTGATTTTTAGGCAAAAAAATACCTAAAAAACAAACAAGGTTTATAACCAATTTGTCGAGTATTCCAGCTTGAATGTCGGACGTTGAGACAAAAACATCTGAGGGACTATCCCGTAGAGATTTTCTAAGATTAATGGGTGCTGCAGGCACAGGTTTAGCATTTGCTCCGTTTATCCCATTTGGTGACTTTATGCCAAATCCTAATCAGGCATCATTAGAAAAAGTTCCAGTAATTTTACCTGACGGAAGTCATGCAAATATCAATACATATGAAATTAATTCTGCACAAGTTATCACATATCCTTCTACAGGTGATGCTGCACTTGATGCAGAAGCATTTCGTAAATGGCAATTCATTAGACTTCCTGAAGAATTAGGTGGCGGAAAAACTGACACAACTAGTATTCGTGCATACAGTATGATCTGTCTTCATCTTTGGTGTCTATGGAAATATTGGCCAGAAGATGGAAGAAAGAGAGGTGAATGTCCTTGTCATGGAAGCATGTATGATCCATTAACTGGAACAGCTTTTGTTGGACCTGCATCAGTACAAGCTGCACCATCAAACACTTTACCTGAACTAACTTTAGAAATTAATTCTGACGGTTTTATTTTTATTTTACCGCCTAAATTTGACGCAAACAGTAATGGAGTAATTGGATATGGCCGTTTCACTTAGTAGACGAACGGGCATAGTAGCCCTACTGTATTGGATTTGGGATGGTGTAGATAGAACTATTTTTACTGCAATTAAATTTTCTTTCCCTGCAAGATTTGTAAGTCCGTTTGGATTTTTAGGAATGCTTACATTTACTGTGTTTATTATTCTTGGAGTTACAGGAGCTCTGCTAATGTTTTACTATCAACCAATTTTAGATAGGGCATGGGATAGTGTTGAATTCATTAATGATGAAGTACCATTTGGTTTTCACATTAGAAATATTCACTATCACGGTTCTAATGCCATGGTACTTCTTGCTGTTCTTCACATGTATTATCAATACTTTAGTGGAAGATACAAAATTAGAAATGAAATTTTATGGATGACTGGTGTAATTCTTGGAGTTGTTACAATTCTTGAAGCGTTTACTGGTTACGATGTAATATTTAGTGAAAGGGCGGAGCTTGCGATTAGTATTGCGGCGTCGCTGACAACATCAATTCCTATTGTAGGGCCGACAATTAGAGATGCGGCGTTGGGCAGTGGGTTCTCTGATTTTGTTTTAAGATTTTATGCACAACATGTGTTCTTGCTACCTATTGTCATGCTTGGATTGATGGCAGTTCACTTCCCAAGATTCCTAGTATTTGATGTTCCAATGGTTATGGCAATTGGTGGTGCTATTTTGATCACCGGTGGAGTTTTCCCAATTGATATGGGATTCAAGTTTGAACCTACAGTGCCTCCTGGAGTAACTGTACCCGAATGGTATCTTACTGGAATTTACGCTTTCATGAGGACTCAATATGACAAGTTTGTTACAGGATTGCTGTGGCCGTTAGTGTTTATCATATCTCTTGTACTAATTCCGTTCCTTGATAGATACAAGAAATTCTCATGGAGAGATCGACCAATGGTTACTGCATTTGGTATTACCAGTCTTGCACAAATTATGGTCACGACTTATTGGGGATTCTATATTTCTCCAGATGTATCAATTCCATTAGTAGAACGTTTGGTCATTGATCCATTATTCTTCTATGGAACTATGATTCTACTGGTTCCATTAGGATTTGGATTTACGTACATGATGATTAAACTTGCAAATGAAGCTGAGAGAAAATCAAAACTTGTAAAAAATACTGGTCCACAAAAAGTAGCAACTATCAATCTTTCTGAAAAATGGATTAATTGGTTACTTGTTGCACTCTTAGCATTCCAAGTATTCCTCAATATTGCAGCATACAATGCAGCTTTAACTGGAATGAAGAATATTTCATTATTCTTAATTGGAATTATCTTGCTGGTATTTGCAGCATTCTTCCATATCTACAGATATGCAATGAGTCAACAAAAGAATGCCCCACCACCTGCACCTGTAAGAATTGTAGAAGACTTGCCTGAATTATCTGAATCAGAAGTAGTTCCAGAAATAACTGTAGATTCAACTAGTGAAACACCAAAACTTTCAGATGATTCTACTTCTGAAGAAAAACCAAAAGAATTAGCACCTACAGTTCCAACATCAGCTACTAAAGCTGAATTAGATGTTGGAAATAATAATTCTAATTTAGGTTCTCAAGATCTTACAAAACCTTAATCTTGAAAAATCTAAAGAAGCTTTATAAGAACTTGGAAGATTTACAAAAATTATGAGTGCTCCTGCATCAAGTCATGCATATGGTATTGGTGTAATTGCATTAATTATTGGAATGGGAGCTTCAATTCTATTTTATACTTCATTTTATTATCCTGAATCTTTAGAAAAACCATCTGTCGATATACATATTTTGGAACCAGTTGAGAATTTTATGATTAGTATTGCTGAAGGTGCAGCAACTGAAGGAAATCCTAGTTATGTTCCAAACAATCCCAAAATAACTTTGACAATAGATAATCGTGTATTGTGGATGAATGATGATATGACTCCACATACTGTAACTGCAGATCATAGACATATCGATTCATACAGTGGTGAGTTTGGTTCTGCAGGAGTTGTAATGCCTGGAGAATCTTATGAGTTCATATTCACTGAACCTCAAGAATTGCATTACCACTGTGATCCACATCCATGGATGACCGGATCATTAATTGTTGAGAAAAGCAGATTTTAGTTAGAATAGTTTGCAAAAATTATTTTACTTTCAATTTCTTTATGTTGTTCAATTATTGATACTCTAAATTTTACTTCATGTTCTTGTTTAGGCTCAAACTCAATTGTTGCTGTAAACTCTGCTTTATTTTCAGGCATTGTGTCTTTATTGATAAATAATCTTGAAACGTGCTGTGAGATCTTTTTTTGATTGTATGATTTGTAGATGATGTGCTCATTTGAATCCAATATTGTTGTATTTACTACTACCCCATCATATCGTCCTGGATATGATACCGTAATTGTTCCAGTAATTTCTGAATTTTGATGAATATCTGTTGAATTTAATTTAAATTCTAAATCTCCCATATACCAAATTCCTTGTTGTTGTGAATAAATAATTTGTTAAGTGGGCCCAATGGGCTTCGATCCCATGACTTTTGGATTAGAAGTCCAACACGCTATCCATGCTGCGCCATAGGCCCAGAAACCTCCAAATTAATTGCTGTTTTAAGGGTTTACAGCCATTTTTTATTATGACTTTCTCTTTCCATTTTGAATAAAAATTGCTGAGCATATCCGCAGTATGGACCAAAATAATTTACAATTTTTTCATGAAGTATTTCATATTGTTTTTGTGTGATTGTTTTTGTTTCTATTTTAAATTCATTTGAATAATATTTTTCTAAAATCTTAATCATCCATGTATCTAATGGAAATGCTTCTAATTTATTCAAGGAAAATAATAATATACAATCTGCTACTTTATTTCCTACACCTGGGATCAAACAAATATTTTTTTTTGCTTCTTTGTAATCTAATTTTTCTAGATATTCTAAATCTATTTTTTTTGAGAAAATCATTTCTGCAGCTTGCTTTATGAATGGGGCTCTGTACCCTACTCCACACTTTTTAATTTCCTCAATTGATGCATTTGCAAGTTTTTCTGGTTTAGGAAATAAAAAAAATTCTTTATTTTGTATTTCTACTTTTACTCCAAATTTTTTAGTTATTTTTTCTAGACTAGTTTTAATTTTTTGAATATTGGAATTTGATGAAATAATAAAAGAAATCATGCACTGAAATGGATCTTGCTTGAATATTCTTAGCCCCTCGTATTGCTTTATGGCTTCTTTTACTGTTTTATCCTTGGAAATTGATTTAATTATTTCTTGCATGTTGTCATTTTTTCTAAAAAAATCTGTCTTTGAATTTTGAATTGATTTGATAACTGCATTTTTATTTATTTTTAGTATGTCTTGACCATTTATCCCATACCAGTCAGATCCACATTTTTCCCAAAGAAAAACCTGACCGCTGTTTATTGAATTATCTATATCTATTGAAAATTGATTTCTCATCTTAGATGGTTATTTTGTCATCAACCATTGGTGCATATGCTTCAAAACCAAATTGCTCATGAATTTCTTTGGCAAATATTTGACATGACTCTGAATCACCGTGAACTGTCCATACTTTGGGATTTCCTTTGATTGTTTTCATCATTGCAAATAATTCTTTTTTATCTGCATGTCCAGAAAATGAAAATTGCTTAACTTCTGCTTTTACAGTAAGATCTTTGCCTCTAGTTTCTACCTTACCTGTGTCTAGTAATTTTTTACCTGGTGTACCTTCGCCTTGGTAAGAAACTAAAGCAATTCCGTTTTTACTGTCAAATGATAATTGTTGCAAGTAATACACTGCATTACCACCCACTAACATTCCAGCTGGAGATATTACAACACATGGTTCTCCCATTGCACGTTTTCTTTCTGCATGTTCTCTAATTGCTGTTGAACTTTTAATTGCCTCTGCAAATACTTTAGGATCTCTAAGGTATTCTGGATGCTTAAACATTATTTCATTAACTTTTAGTGCCATTCCGTCCATTATGATTTTATGTTTGAAATTTGCACTTCGTAAAATACATGCCATTTCTTGAGAGCGTTCAACTGAAAATGACGGAATGAATAAAATTCCTTTTCTATCCATTACTTCGTTTGCAAATTCTATTAATTGATCTTCTGATGTTTTTCTAGGAATTTGTTCTGTTTTGGCATATGTACTTTCAGTGATTAACATATCAATTTCACCAATGTCTGTATCCATTTCTTTTAACATTCTTGATCCGTTTGTTTTGATATCACCTGTGTAGAACAATTTTTTCTTTTCTGATTCTACTAAAACAGTACTTCCACCAATTACGTGTCCTGATTCTCTAAATTCAAAAGTTGCATTACCTTTAGTTACTTTTTGTTTAAAATCAATTTCTTTTGCATTCTTCATCATGTTGTTTAGTTCTGGTAATCCAAATGGCTGTTGATCTTTTCCAATTTTTAGCATGTCATTAATTAATAATTTTGAAAGATCAAATGTTGGTGGAGTTGCATAAACATCTGTATTACCACTTACAAATAATGATGGAACATTTCCTGAATGGTCTAAATGAGCATGAGTGATTATAATTGCATCCAAATCTTTAGGCTTTACGTGTAGAGGGTATTTTGGTGGTGAGCCCCTTCTTCCAAACATTACTCCATAATCTAATAATAATTTTGTACCATTACAATTAACTAAAAATCCTGATCTGCCTACTTCGTTTGCAGCGCCTAATACTTGAATGTCCAAGGATTAATTGGATTTTTTCCGACCTTAAAACCCTTAGTTTTGACTCGATCATTATTCTTAACATAGAATCTACAGAAGCTTTAATTAGTGTCAGCTAAGATTTGATCCTCATGGGAAGAACCTATGAACAATGGATAGCAGAACAAGACCAAGCTGTCGTAGCAAAAACTCGTGCAGGCGATGAAGGAAATAAAGTACTTCTAAACCAGATCAATTGGATTTGGGTTAACAATCTTATGAACAAGAAAGCTGACCTTAATCCGTCATCAGCAGAATTACTCGATTGGGTAACCTCTGGTCAAATTGATGCAATGAGAAAATAAGCGTATACAACACGCAACTTTTTGTTTTTTAAATTTTTTAATTATAGATTCTACGCATACATTTTCCCCGATCATTTTCATAACAGAGTTATGATATTCAATCATGGTTTAAATAGACATATTGACATTTTATCGTTGTAATGCCAATAGCAATACTTCCAGACATTGATGAACAAAGATGTATCGGATGTGCACTATGTGTAGAAATCTGTACAACACTTGGTCCTGATGTCCTAAGAGTCAAACCTGTTGAAGGCTGGAAAAGAGGAAAAGCATTCGTTTTCTACCCAGAGAGATGTATTTCTGATGGTGCATGCATAGGTGTATGCCCAACAAAATCAATCTTTTGGATGAGACCAATGAACTACACTGCTGGACAACCAGTACCTCTACACAAAAACGGTATCTTCATCAACGGTTGGGCTGAAGACGCAGCACTATAAGCGTAAATCTTCAAGCAAATTACTTTTTATTTTTATTTTTAAATTAGTTTTTACCCAAATTTCTTTTGGAAGTATTTTTACAAAATATTTTAAAAATTCATTATCTTTATCGTAATGTATTTCTAAAAATTTGTTTTTATTTTTTAAATTGTTTTTTTACCCGAATTTTTTTTCTTAATTTCTTTTGGAAGTATTTTTACAAAATATTTTAAAAATTCATTATCTTTGTCATAATGTATCTCTAAAAATTTGTTTTTGGTAAAGAACTCTGTCCAAGTTTTTTCAAATGTAGGAAATTCTTTTGGATCATAATTAATTCTAGAATTTTCATGATGTGCTGCAGGAAATATGTCTGAAATTTCAATTGGAATTAATCCTAAATGTGGATTGTATTGACAGACTTGAAATGATCCAAAATCTTTTAGTTTCTTTTTTAGTAACTTGTATTCTTGAGAAAGATATCCCGGCTTTGTACGTGCTTCCTTGATGATGATTAGTTTCTTTTTCTTTGATTTGAATTTTCTAACTATTTTATGAAATGATTGAACCTCTGGACGATATTGATCTTCCTTAGAATATAAGAAAATTGCTTTTTCTTTAAATTTTGGTGTACCTAAGCCTAAAAATTCATAATTTTCAGTCATCACTTCAATCATTTCAAATAATTTTGGATGGGCTCTTGCTTTTTTAATTACATATTCCCATAATCTGCCCTCATGAATTGCTTGTTTTACTTTGTCAACTTCTAATTTTATTGCATGCAGGTTGTGTATTGCTAATTCATTAATTTTATTTGATATTTCTAATTGACGTAATTCATCAGGGGTATATTTTGAACATATTTCACAATTACATGGAAATACTGTAATATCTGCTAAATATCGTGTTCCATCATCTGTCATGTATCTTAATTGTTTAGCGTATAGCATGTATGAAGCTGAATCAAATGTATCGCATCCTAACGCTATTGCAAATGGTATTGTAAGTGGATGACCTGCTCCAAAGAGATGTAGTGGTACTGATTCTGGCATTTGTTTTTTTGCTGCCACAATCATTTGTGCTAATAACCTATACTCGTATGACTCCATAAATTCAACTGGACTTCCTAATGCTAGCATTTGAAAACCCATATCAATTAATGATTTTGTTGATTTTGCTACAAGATCAAAATGCTCTCCTCCCTGAATTGGACCCATCCAAATCTGTCCGTTATCTTTACTATTGTCTAGAGTTTCTTTACAAACTTCAAGTGTGTGCTTGACATATGCTTCAGCTTTTTTAATTGGTAATCCATATCCTGTTGGTTTATCTAATGGAATTGCAAAATCTGTTAATATTCCAGTTTCAAACTTTGCCATATCTGGTGGCAATATGTCCAGATCTCCATATTCTAATACTTGATACCCTCCAGAATCTGTCATGATTGATTTATCAAAATCTATTATTTTGTGAATTCCTTTTTTTACTGCTTCATCACCATAATTATTTTTTGTAATGTATGCATTTGTAATCACAACATCAAAACCAATTTCTATAATTTTTTTTGATGGTATTGTTTGTCTGACTGGATGAATAACTGGAACAAATGCAGGTGTCTCTATCTTACCATGATTTGTATATAGAGTTCCTATTCTTCCTGCTAGGTCTGTTTTAGAAATTTCAAACAAGTAATTACATAAAATTTAAAGCGTTATTTAATCAATCAGTAAAAAATTTTTTTAAATCATTATTTTTTGCTACTAATCCTAACCAGTCTACTTCCTCATTATTTTCATTTTTAGAAATAATTCCTATTACTTTTTCAACTACTTCTTGAATATTTTTTTTACTAACGTCTACTTGAAATGCTTTTTCTTCAAACTTTTCAACTGTATCATGAGCAATAATCCCTAATACTTCACTACCTGTATTATCTTTAATTTTAATTTCTGAATATTTTCTTTCTTTATACACTAGTTCTAAATCATAAGGATTCCTTCTTAATATGATAATTTTTTCCACCTGATTTTTTTCTAGAACATATGGTGCTAAATGGCCTACAACTATGGTTTTATCCAATACTTTTTCTTTTAGTATATTTCCTAGTTTTTGAGTATCCACATCATTTGTATTTTCATTCTTTTCAAATAATCCTGAATCTTTTGCAATTATGTTGATGTCAATTATTGGAAAACTTAGTATTTCTGAAATTTTTTTTGTAATTGTATGTTTGCCGACTCCTGGATTTCCAGTTATTACTATTGACATAATGTTAAATCCCTATAACTAGATTAAACGATTTCTGCAATACTAATAAGTAGAATTAGATTTTTGTGTGTATTGCAAATTGGATTAATTGGAAAAGCAAATGTTGGAAAATCAACATTTTTTTCTGCTGCAACTGAAACTATTGTTGCCTCTGGTAACTTTCCTTTTACAACAATTGAACCAAATATTGGTATGGCGTTTGTTCAATCTGATTGTGCTTGTAAGCATTTTGATCTCAAACATGAAAATCCATTATGTGTTAACGGTACTAGATTAATTCCAGTAAAATTAATTGATGTTGCTGGTTTAGTTCCTGGTGCACATGAGGGAAAAGGATTAGGAAATCAATTCCTTGATGATGCAAGGCAAGCTGAAATTTTAATTCATGTTGTTGATATTGCAGGTACTACTGATATTCAAGGGCAGCCTATACCACTTGGAACACATGATCCTTTAGAAGATGTTGCATTTGTTCAAGATGAATTTGATCAATGGTTTATTGATATTCTTAAAAGAGAATGGGATAAGGTAACCCGTGAAGTAGATCAAAAAAGAGCAAAACTAACTGATGGGATTGCAAAAAGATTCAGTGGATTGGGAATTAAGGAACATGAAGTTCAATCAGTATTACAAAAACAAGGTCTCGTCGCTAAAAATCCTAAAGAATGGATTGATTCTGATATTGAGAATTTTGTTAAAGAGTTGAGACAAAATACCAAACCAATGATCATTGCTGCAAATAAAGCCGATTTGTGTAAAGATCTTGATATCCTTAAAAAAATTTCAGGTGTGGTAATTCCATGTAGTGCTGAAACAGAATTACTTTTACGAAAAGCTACAAAAGCTGGAATAATAAATTACACTTCTGGTGATGACGGATTTAAAATTAATGAAGAAAAAGAACTTCCAGCACCACAACAAAAAGCACTTGATTTAGTTAAAACAATTTTTTCTAAAATTCCTTCAACTGGAATTCAAAAAATTCTAAACACTGCAGTGTTTGATTCATTAAATTTAATTGCTGTGTACCCTGTAGAGGATGAATCTAAACTAACTAACAAAGATGGTGTAATTTTACCTGATGCAAAATTAATACCGCAGGATTCTACTGCCAAAGATTTAGCAGCTTTAATTCATGCTGATATTGCAAAAGGATTTTTGCATGCAATAGATTGTAAAACTAAACAAAGAATTGGTGGTGATCAAAAATTAAAACACGGTGACGTAATCAAAATTGTATCTACATTAAGTAGGGGATAATATGATTGGCTTAGTAATTGAGAGTACGGCTCATACATTTTCTTG
>ENA-ORXF01002744-ORXF01002744.1-marine-metagenome-genome-assembly--contig:-NODE-2744-length-10328-cov-3.480246_pt1 | contig 10328 bp, 10 predicted proteins | sample MGYA00237864_ERZ511476 | MGnify/ENA primary metagenome ERZ511476 (study PRJEB26306, sample SAMN06343908) | marine metagenome | isolation source: coastal waters | place: Atlantic Ocean: West Antarctic... | reverse complement strand
GATGGCGTTAATGACGACTTAGGCATACAAGAATATGCTGGAAGAATGTTATCATGTATAAGAATCTCAAATGGAAAGAGATTTTTATATCTTAAGTGTGCACACTCTCCTTTATGGTCTAAGGATATAACTGAATTAGCGGAAAAGAATAACGGGATTGTCGAGCCATTTTTTAAATTTAGCTTTAACGAAAACTTTTATCAATCTTTGTATCCTAATATGGAGGATCTAAGAAAGAAAAACATGGAGACAGTTCCTGATTTTGATTTAGGTATATTTGCCGACCTTAAAAAGGTTTATTCATATCCTAATCCGTCAATAAGCAACCCTCATGTTTCATGGAGTGATCATGAGAAATTTAATATTCCTGGTAGGAGTCATGACACCGGTGCAACGGTCATAAACTCAAGATCTTTTGTTTTAGAAAAATTACAAGATACAAATTTTAAAATGCTTGTTAGGTATGGCAATTATGATGACTATATCAGATCCAGCATGAAATGTAAAGCCGTCATCAACCCACCTGGAATCGGCGAGTATACATCAAGAATGATGGATCAAACAGCAGTCGGCAACCTAATCATACTAAGAAAAAACTCATATGATCAAGCAGCTTCATGGAAAGAGTTTATACCTGAAGTTGACTTTAGCTCTGAAAACTATAAAAATGAGCTACAAAATATTTTAGAAAATTACACTTTGTGGCAAGAAAAAAGCAGGTATTACTATGATACATTCTGGACTCCAGATGCTGTGTTTAATCATCTTGCTACAAGAGTAAAGGAGGTTTTATAGTGAGTTTTCTTATACCAAACAAGGTTTTATATCATCCAAAAAGATTAGCTCAATGGTTAGAAACTGGCGATACGATTCCGATAAACGTTAAAATCGATTTGACAAACGTATGTAACCATAACTGCCCAGGGTGTACTGGGTTTGGACTCATTCCTATTAGCGAGGTTTTTGGAGACAAGCAGGACTTTGATTCCCTCTATAAGACCATGGAGCAATTAAAAGACTTTGGCGTAAAAGGCATAAACTTTACCGGTGGAGGTGAACCGACATTATATAAGCGGTTTGCTGACATCACCCGACATGCATATAAGTTAGGATTAGAGATTGGTCTAATATCAAATGGTTCATTTTTCCAAAGGCTTCCTATGGAAGAAATATTGGAAATGTTTTTATGGGTTAGGATTTCATTAGACGGATTTGACGAGGAAAGTCATAAGCGTACCCACGGCTCAAAAGCAAAATTTGCACAAACAATAGAGAACATGAACCGCCTAGCCAAAATAAAAAAAGAGCAAAACTTAGATGTTACTCTCGGTGCAGCGTATCTTACAAATCAGTTTGCTGATTTGGACAGGAATTGCTATAAGTTTGTAGAAACAGTAAAAGATACCGGGTTTGATTATGCACAAGTAAGGCCTAGTTTTGGACACTTTTTTGACTATGACGCTATTAAGATAGAAGAATGGAAAGAGATGTTTAAGAAGCTTAGGTCTTATGAAACCGATAGTTTTAAAGTTTTTTCTAATGAGAAAAAATATGAAAAGATATTTGCTGGAAATACTGATAGAACATATACAAGCTGTCATTCCCAAAGCTTTAAATCGACAGCGATTACAGCGACCGGTGATGTGTATGTCTGCTGTACATTAAGCGGCACTCCTAGCGGATACATCGGTAATATTAATAAGCAAACATTTGAAGAAATATGGAACGGTGAGACTCGAAAAAAGATGTTAAAAAATCTTGACGTTTCAAAATGTCCAAAACTGTGTATAGGCGATGAGTTAAATGAGTTCTTGGAGTCTTATTCCAAGAATGAACCTATGCATAAGAATTTTTTATAGAAGTGGTTAACATGATAGAAAGTAATAGAAATTTTAGTTTTTTGCCTAAAGAAGAGAGCTCCTTTAGTTCGTGGAGTAAAAAAGATGTTTTTTTGACGTTATGTAAAGAAAACGCCGAAAACTTTAGATCGGCTATGGGCGGACACAAGTGTCATAAGGCCGGCACATTTTATGCTGAAAGTTTTGCATTCTTAATGTTTTGTAAAATGCATGATATTGATATAATACTTGAGTCTGGAATGGGTAGAGGAACGTCTACTGAGATATGGGCAAGAAACTTCTCTGGTCCAATAATAACATGCGAAATAAACAAGAAGTCACATCATGATGAGTCGATTTCTAGGCTTTCCGCATATAAGAATGTAGACATAAACTTTGGTGATTCTTCTCTAATACTTCAGGAAGCAATTAGGGAGTACAGCGATAAAAGAATAGCCATTTTTATTGATGGGCCTAAGGACACCGGCGCGGTATCATTAGCTAAGCAGTTATTCAAGAATGATAATGTTATATTCGCAGGTATTCATGATGTTGCAAATCCTATAACTAAATGTCGCGAAAATTACGGTTTTATGTCAAAGTTTAAAAAACATGTTTTATCCACGGATGAAGATGCATTTAGGGATAAGTTTTCTTACCTTGATAAAGACATGATGATTGTATTATACGACGATAACGGAGATTATTATGAGTCACCTGAGTATACTGAACATACAATGAAGCGATTTCCCTTAGGATGTGGGGTAGGCATAGCATTAAACGAACATCATGATAAAGAATTAGCATGACTAAAAAAAATAGCTCGCATAAGGTATTAGTAACAGGGGGATTAGGCTTTATAGGCTCACATCTAGTAGATAGATTAATTGCTGAGGGACATGATGTTACAATCATTGATAATCTTAGCACAGCCACTGCTTCTGAGAATAATTGGAATAAGAAAGCATCCTGGCATAGACTTGATATTAGGGATATTGGAAAGCTACAAGATCACTGTACGCTGAAATTTGATACAATTTATCATATGGCTGCGATAGCAAGGATTCAGCCTAGTTTTAAAGATCCTGAATCATATTTTAACTCCAATGTGCAGGGTACCTTAGCTGTTTTAGAATATGCTAGAAAAAATGGGTCTAAGGTGATTTATGCAGGGTCTTCTTCTGCTTTTGCTGGTCCATATAAAAACCCATATACATTCACAAAATGGCAAGGCGAGGAGCTTTGTAAGATGTATGCAAAAGTGTTTGGGATCTCAACTGTAACTGCACGATTCTTTAATGTATATGGGTCTAGACAGCCTGAGGGTGGTGCATACTCTACTATATTAGGAATTTTTCAAAAGCAATATGAGGCGAATACTCCTCTAACAATTACCGGCGATGGTGAGCAACGCCGGGACTTTACGCATATTAATGATATTGTTGATGGCATCATTCGTCTATCACACGATGAGTGGAGTGGTGAAATCTTTAGCCTAGGTAAAGGTAAGAATTTTAGCATCAATGAGTTAGCAAAAATGTTTGGGGGTTCTGTCAAGTATATTGCACCCCGCCCCGGGGAGGCAAGGATTACACTAGCTGACTATTCTAAGATGCATGAAAAGACTGGTTGGGAACCAAAACAAAAACTTGAAAATTATGTAAAACAGTGGAAAAATGATTATAATTCTACATGATTTTTCCGACTAACAAGCCCCACATCTCATATAGCGAAGTCAAAAACTGGCGTGAATGCCCCTATAGGCATAAGCTTTTATATATTGATAAGCTGGGAACCTTTGAGGATAGCGTCTATACTATTTTTGGTACTGCTGTTCATGCAGGATCAGAAAAGTTTTTAAAGACCCGCGAGATTGATGTTCCGATGGTTCACTCAATGATTGAAGAGGGTTGGGAAAAATACGCATTTGATGATCCCATAAATGTAGAAAAACAAATTAAGTCAGCAGCAGATTCAGGGTGGAAATTTAAACATCATAGAATGGAGAGCTGGAAAGATTGGGCTGAGACAATCTTAAACGACTTACCTGCTTTTATGGACGAGAACTTTAATGACTGGCAATATGTTTCCGCTGAAGACATGCTCTATGAGCCTATTCCTGATGACGAATTAAAGTTTAAGGGGTTTATAGACGGTATCATCGGAGATGTCACCAAAACAGGCAAGAAGCGTCTATGGGTTATAGACTGGAAGACTGCCGGCCGTTCCGGCTGGCAAAGGAAGAAGAAAGAAGATTTTTTAATACAAGCACAGCTAGCTGCATATAAAATTTTCTGGGGTCGCCGAGAAAAAATAGATTTAAAAAATATTCAATGTGCATTTATTCTTTTGAAGCGAGAAGCAAAGCCCGGAAAAGCAATATCAATGGTCAGGACATCGGTCGGCCCAAAGATGATCGAAAAAACAGAAAAGCTAATATCAAGTATGACTAAGGCCGTTCGCCGTGGCTTTTTTTTAAAAAATAGAGGGTCTTGTATGTTTTGCGAATTCAAGAATACGGAGCATTGTAAATGAGAATAAAGGGAAGAGTTGTTTCGGAAGATTAGGTATCAAGAACAATCTTAGTTTATTTTACTTGAGGCTGGATTAAAATAAATCCAGCCTTTGGTGTATTTGAGGAATATGAAAAAGAAAAAATTTAAAATCTTACTGTTATCAGACCACGCATTAAGCACCAGCGGTGTTGGCGTTCAGTCTAGGCATCTTATTCAAGGTCTTTTAGAAAAGGGATGTTGGTCTGTACGGCAATTTGGCGCAGCTATAAAGCATGAGGATTACCGAACCGTTGTAGTCAACGATGATTTCGTTATTAAACCGGTCGACGGTTTCGGCAATCCTGAAATGCTTCGTGTTACCTTGGCAACGGAAAAGCCTGATCTGTTATTGTTGTTTACAGATCCAAGATTTTTTACGTGGGTATGGGAGATGGAGGATGAAATACACCAAATATGTCCTATAGCATATTGGCATGTTTGGGATAACCGCCCTACCCCTCGTTTCAATGACGTCTTTTATGATAGCACTGACTTAATAAACTGCCACAGTTATCTAACTTACGAAATGCTTAGCGAAAACTTTCCAGATAGAACTAACTTCATACCTCACTCCCTACCAGAAGATATTTTCTTTCCGTTAGGAAAGCATGCAAAAAAAGCATATCGACGACAGCTGCTAGGCCCAGAGCGCCAAGATCACTTTGTTGCTTTTTGGATGAACCGAAATGCAAAAAGAAAAAGACCTAATGATGTGCTAATGTCATGGAAGCTTTTTTTAGATAAGCTCGAACCTGGTAAAAATGGCAAAAAAGATGCTACGCTAGTAATGCATACTGATCCCCGCGATCCGGAAGGGCCGAATCTGGAAACTACATCGGAAATGCTTGGAATTCAAGACAACGTCTTTTTCTCGAATCAGCGAGTAGATTTTGAAAAAATTAATGTCTTGCATAATATTGCTGACGTAACTTTCAATATTTCATTTGCGGAAGGGTTTGGCTTAACAACCCTTGAGGCAATGCAGACCGGCACACCAATTATTGCAACTAAGACAGGCGGTCTAACACGTCAGGTCGTTGACCATAGGGACGGATCTGAAAATGGCATCGCCTTACCAGTAGAGACCCGAACCATGGTTGGTTCCCAGACTGTGCCGTACATTTATGAAGATTATGTTTCTAATGAGACAACTGCAAATGCATTTTACAAAATGTACAGCATGCCGTCAAAGGAAAGAGAAGAACTCGGCCAAAAAGCTAGGGACTATGCCCTATCAGAGTTTGGATATCAAAATACCATTGATAAGTGGCATGATACAATGATTGACTTGCTCGAAAATTGGAAAGACCGATATCAAAGTTACGCAGTGGAGACGAAATAATGAAATCAGTTTTAGTTAGGGCACCGCTATTAACGATGAGTGGCTATGGCGTACATGCTAGACAAATATTCAGGTGGCTTTCTTCAAAGGAAAACATAGACCTTAGAACGAACATTGTCCCATGGGGTATAACATCATGGATTATTAATCCTGATCACGAAAATGGATTGATCGGAAAGATCATGAATTCTTCAAACGAGTTTAAAAATCCTCCTGATGTATCATTTCAACTTCAACTTCCTAATGAGTGGGATCCTAATTTAGGAAAGTTTAATGTAGGAGTAACTGCTGCTGTTGAGACTGATAAGTGCAATCCTGAGTGGGTAAATTGTTGCAACAAAATGAATGCAGTGGTTGTTCCCTCAAAACATACAGCCTCAGTTTTGCAAAAATCTGGAAATTTAACAGTGCCACTCTATGTTATCGGCGAGTCGTTTATCGATGAATGCCAGACGGCACCTCCGCTGGAAATTGATCTGGAGACTAATTTTAATTTCCTAGTCCTAGGCCAGCTAACGGATCACAATCCATATTTGGATAGAAAAAATGTAATGTTTACGCTTAGGTGGCTATGCGAAGAGTTTGCCGATGATTCGGATGTTGGTATTATTATCAAAACGAACTCTGGACGAGGTACAAAAATTGACCGTAATATCACAAGAAAGGCGTTAGAAGGCGTAATTAACGAGATCCGAAAAGGTCCATATCCTAAAATTCATTTTATTCATGGTCATATGAAGCCAGAAGAAGTTGCTGGATTATATAAGCATGAAAAAGTTAAGGCGCTAGTATCCGCTACTCGTGGTGAGGGGTTTGGATTACCTCTTCTAGAGGCAGCATCTTGCGGTTTGCCAGTAATTGCGACAAATTGGTCAGGCCATTTAGACTTTTTAGATCTGGGCAAGTGGTTAAAGGTTGATTATGAGTTAACGGATGTCCCGAAAGAGCGATGCGACGGTTCAATTTTTATAGAAGGCTCAAAGTGGGCTGAACCTAATCAGGAAAATTTTAAGAAGAAGGCTCGAGGGTTTAGGAAAAAATCACAAAAACCTGATGAATGGGCAAAGCAACTTCAAAAAACAATATGCGAGAAATATTCTTTTGAAACAATTTCTAAATCTTATGATGAGCATTTTGGAGACTTAATTGGTTGATGTTATTACGATTGTTGTAGCTTGCATATTACTTTTGTGGGCTTCGCTCGCTACGTATTACTGCATTAAGTTTGCACGTAGCTTATTGATGGTTACGGAGTCAATCGAGGGTGCTTTAGATATTCTTGATGAAAGGTACATATCTATTTCTAGGATACTGGAGATCCCCTTGTTTCATGATAGCCATGAAGTTAGACAGGTGCTAATTGATATTGGCAACAGCAGAGATGCAATATTACAGGTTGCATCTATAGTCGGCAGTATCCATGAGGTAGATGATGGCATTTCATAAAAGAAAAATTAAAAGACGCCGAGGAAAAGGCAAGTCGAATATGTATTTTACGATGGACACGCAAACGGCCATCATATCATTTCAAGAAACTGAATCGCAACAAGAACGAGAAGATTTATACAATGCACAAATAAAGTATGCCTTTGAAAAACTAGTAGAAAATCTCATATTTGTATACGGTTTTCAAAACCCGTATACACCTACGAAGCACCTTCAAGCAGACTGCGTTTCATTTTTGTTTGAGACAATTCACAAGTGGAAGAAGGAAAAAGGGACAAAGGCATTTTCATATTTTAATGTCGTCGGTAAGAACTGGCTTATTATGAATGCTAAAAAGAGACAGAAGAAGCTTAAGCGTTCTATTTCCTTTGAAGACACTGAGAATATGAGCGCAAAAGATCGCTCCAAAATTACGCACCACCAAATTGTACCTTCTGCAGACGATCGCTTAGACACAATCGAGTCCAAAATGGAGATATTGAGGGCGTTAAAAGCAATTAAGGATAAGGTGCATCAAGAAAATGAGATCCTATGCATCGATGCAATAATCACGATCTTTGAAAAAGTTGATACGCTGGATTTTCTTAATAAGCGAGCAGTCTTTGTATATGTTCGTGAAATAAGCGGCTTGAATCAAAAACAACTGGCCTCTGCCTTGGGAACAGTTAGGAAACATTATAAGACCATTCGTGGTAGTAACGAATTTGAGATTTTTTAAGGTGTATTTTGACAAAAGCTAGAAATGACATGGTTGACCGATTAGGGAAGATGAACAAGAAAATTGGAACGTTCGCGGACCTGCTTGATAATATTTCGAATCTTGAAGACAAGAAAAAACTACTGTGGAAGGAGATTTATGAGAATGCATTAAGCGATCGAGAAAATGCTAATGCCCTCTACACCGACTTATACTTAAAGATGGAAGGTAGCCAATCCGATCACTTGGCTGTTGGGTCTGTCATGGTAAAATATTTAGAACGAATGTGTAAATCAAACGAGCAAATACTAAAGTTGGCTGAGCTCATTTCTAGAGAGGAAACGAAGGGAGCAAAAATAGACGCCGATGATATGTTCTCAGCGATTAGTGGAGGCCAGCATGGGTGACCGCGCAAATGCCATAGGATCACCTGTTGGCGGCGGGGCCGACAAGGTAGGGAATGAGGAGGCAAAAGGAAGCCCAACTGCAGTTTTTCGAAGAGCAGTTGTTCTTGAGATGTTTCATGATAACTCTTTTTACTCGGATTCTCAATTACTTGATTTTATCTCTAAAGCAAAGAACTCGAAAATACTAACTGGAAATCCCAGTTATGATCCAAAGCTATCACCTGCTGATGCTTTAAGGTATCTAATACCCACAAATTCTCTTTTGGTAAAAGATGTGACATCCGGCGCCGGCGCTGGAAGTATAGACGACGACATCATGATCTGTTTTCCGTTTTTTCCACCCCACGTGCAGCTTCCTGTCAAGCCTGGTGAGATAGTCTGGATAATGCCAGACAGCTCAACCGAACCTGGAACGTACATTTATTGGCTATGCAGGGTGTCCGGACCTGGGTTTACTGATGATGTTAATTTCACCCACCTAGATCGATCAAATTTGTTATCGCCACCTGAGACAGACCAGCCTGAAGAGAGAGAAGAATCGGCCGATAGGGTTTGGACTCTTCCTAATGGCGCTATTACCAATGCTGCATATACCGGCAGCTTTCCAAATGGTGACGGTTATCCTGATCACTTTACGGTAGGCAATGAGTCCGGTGCCTATAATGATATTGTTCTTTCATCTAGCAACGATGGCGCCGGCGCATCCTTTTCTCCAGAGCCCGTTCCTAGATTATGCCGGCGTCCCGGCGATCTAGTGCTGCAAGGTTCAAATAATGCAACCATTCTTTTCAGTGATGACCGTGGATGGGGAAGCTCTGAACGTCCGTCAGGGGATGGTGACAGCAACGCCGCCAAGTCTGAAGAAGAAATGAAACGAACTTTTGCAGGTAGCATCGATATCATTACCGGCCGAGGTAGGTGGCTGTCTGCACCAAATGAGAACCCTACTGACACAGCACCTCGTGTCGTTAATAATTCCCGCGAAAAATTAGAAACCGACAAATACTACGTTAGTCCTGCAGAGGGTGATCCAGATTTCTTAAATGATTCTAGCCGAATATACGTGGCGATGAACACCAACGGTGACGAAAAGCTAGGTTTAACGTGTCCAGCGATAGATGGCACCGAAGTTCCGGAAGTCGTTGACTCGCCATACGTTATTGTTAAGTCAGATGAGATCAGGATAGTGGCTAGAAAGGACGATGGAAACGGGGTCAATGGTTCTATTAAGATAATCAAGGAAGGTGATGATGGGACGGATAAGGCGGTCATTGTAATCCAGCCAGACGGCTCAATTCTGATTAGCGGACCAAAGGTTTCTATCGGAACAGGCGATACCGATGACAACCAGGTTTTAATTGGAAACGACTCCAGCGCTGACCACTTGTTAATGGGTGAAACACTAGAAGCAAAATTAGATGCTTTGGTACTCGCTCTTGAGGGACATACACACACTACGGGTGTAGGTCCTTCAGGTCCGCCCCTCGAATTTGCAACATTCTCACAGGCATGGGATGCAGCATTTAGTAAAGTCGGAAAGGTTAAGTAATGCCTTTGTCACCAACCGGTCCTGATTTAAGCTTTTTAGATGATCCTCCATCTGAAAATGAAGAACTTGCTTCTGCATGGGCAACCGCAATTGGTGATTACGCTTCTGGTATAGTAAGCGCGCCTGAAGTAGTGGCAAGCACAGCTGAGCTCGCCACGGCAGCATTAGAAGCATCATTGATTGGAACATTACCTTCTGGTAACGATGGAGGAGCTGCAGCTATATTTGATGCTCCTATGGTTGCATTCGGCCTAGCAATAGTGGCGGGTATGCTGCCGGCATTTATTGGCACTCCGCCTGCGCTTCCCTTTGCGCTCACAGTGTTTCCACCTGGCACCTTATATCCGGATACTGAATCTGCAAAGTCTGGCATCGGTGCATTAATATATGCATGGTTTACTGCCGGTACCGCAACGTCGGCTGCGGGTGTTGGGCCTACAGCATGGTCTTGAGCGAATACTCACAAGCACCACACGTAGATAATACTTATACGT
>ENA-ORXF01002741-ORXF01002741.1-marine-metagenome-genome-assembly--contig:-NODE-2741-length-10333-cov-11.003803_pt1 | contig 10333 bp, 14 predicted proteins | sample MGYA00237864_ERZ511476 | MGnify/ENA primary metagenome ERZ511476 (study PRJEB26306, sample SAMN06343908) | marine metagenome | isolation source: coastal waters | place: Atlantic Ocean: West Antarctic... | reverse complement strand
CATGAAGACCATGTTCGGCAAACGAGTAAACAACTGTGTCAAGAACGAAGAAGTTGACTTCTGTGTGAACTGTGGCGGATTGATGTTCGCAGAATCACTGAACGAGGATCTCAAGAAATGGTTCAAGGACAAATGGGTACGTTTTGGTCCAGATGGAAAGATCAGAGGTGACTGTGCAAGGGGTTCGAGCAAAGAGGGTAAACCTAAGTGCTTACCAAGAAGCAAAGCGAACGCACTGGGCAAGAAAGGCAGGAAGTCAGCCGCATCAAGGAAACGTAGACAAGATCCAAAAAAGAACAGACGTGGTAAAGCCAAGAACGTCGCTACCAAGAAGAAATAATTTGCATTACATACAGATCTGTTATATACTTGTTGGATAACAACAGGATAAACAACTAATAAAAATATATGATTGATCATAAATTCTGGTGGCAAGTTCATCGAGACATGATGGATCAAAAATCTGTGCTCACAGACGAGGCAGACTTTTATGGGTTGACATTCCAAGATTACTTCATATTACACAGAGTGTTGTATCATAGCAGACCAAAACGCATTGGTTGGATAGGTGGATTCAGCAACCTTGATTTTTTCATTCCCCAACGAAATGTGGATTCTATCACTGATTGCACAAACGTTGATCACACCCCTGTAACTGAATGGTGTAAAAACAAGCACAAACATTACATAGAAAAATATCAATACAAAGGGCAATACAGATTCATAGAAGAGAAATATGAAAAAGACATGTTGACTGACGTTGATTTTTTAAGCACTCTTACCGCACCACTGTCAGACTTACTTTTAGACAAATTCGATAACCTAAGCACACTAGTGACCTATCACTACGGATCGCCTAGGAACATCAATACAGTGCAGGATAAATTTCACTCTATGCCACAACGCATAATTACCAATAACATCGTGGTTTACTCGGTGCATGATCTCGGCCAAGTGACAGATGATTGTGAACTTCTTACCAGAATCGGAGAAAGTGAAATTGGAAAAAGCAAAAATGGAATATTTGTTGACTGCGAACATAAAAGTAACTCATGGCAAGAAAAATTAAGTGGATTATCAACTTTTAAAAAATTGACAAAATAAGATAATAACAGTAAACTAATAAACAAGGAGAAAAAAAAATGACAGTAAGAAATTTCAATGACGCAGAGAAGCAGAAGCTGATACAGATCATATCACAGGGTTCACAGGTACTGGGCGAAGTGGATGACCTAAAAGGTGGATTGAGAGACACGGTGAAAGCAATAGCAGAAGAGCTTGAACTCAAACCCACAATAATCAACAAAGCAATCGCAATAGCACACAAGGACAGTTATAAGAATCTAACAGACGATCTAGACGTGTTAGAATCTATACTAGTAGCCGCAGGCAAATTATAGTGTTAAGAGTACTCAAAGAATTTTGGGTAGAAAGTTACAGCACAGACAAGATAGCATTCTATCTGGAAGTGTTTTCTGTTGCCGTGACCGTGTGGGGGTCTTTCATGCTGACCTTTACTTCACCGCACCCAGAAATGACAACTGTGTTTCCACTGTATCTGCTTGGTTCAACTACACTGGCCTATGCGGCTTATCGTAGAAGAATTATTTGGACTTGCTTTTTGGCATCATGGTTCACTATAATGAATGTAATAGGCAACATACGAGTATTTTTTTAAATGAGTTACATAGATGCATTATACAAAAGAGACGAAGACAAGATCTACGTTGTAGAACGTGATCCCAAGAAAGGTCGTGTGTTTGTGGAATACGATGCCCGTTATGTTTTCTACTACGAGGACGCAAGGGGCAAACACAGATCAATGACCGGCACTCCTTTGCAAAGAGTACAGTGTGCCACACAGAAAGATTTCATCAAGGAACAGAGGATAAGATCCAACAAGACACTTTACGAACAGGACATCAATCCTGTGTTTAGATGTCTCGAGGAGAATTACCTGGGCAAGGAAACTCCCAAGCTGAACACCATGTTCTTTGACATAGAAGTTGACTTTGATCCTGAGAGGGGTTATGCATCAACAGATGATCCGTTCATGCCCGTGACTGCCATAAGTTGTTACATGAGCTGGACAGACCAATTGGTCACACTGGCAGTACCGCCGAAGACAATATCAATGCAGGACGCAAAAGTGCTGACTGAGAGATTCCCCAACTGTATGTTGTTTGAGAAAGAGAAAGACATGTTGGACGCATTCCTGGAACTGGTAGAAGATGCAGACATCCTAAGTGGATGGAACAGTGAAGGTTATGACATCCCATACACGGTAGGTAGAATACAAAAAGTATTGAGTAGTGATGATACAAGACGCCTTTGTTTCTGGGGAGAAAAACCTAGAAAAAGAATATTTGAGAAATACGGCAGGGAACAGTTGAGCTTTGACCTAGTTGGTAGGGTGCACCTGGATCTATTAGAACTATACAGGAAATACACATACGAGGAAAGACATTCATTCAGACTAGATGCGATAGGTGAACACGAACTGGATGAGAAGAAAACTGTGTATGAGGGATCACTAGATGCACTTTACAAGAATGACTTTGGATTGTTCATTGAATACAACAGACAGGACACAGCACTGCTGGCCAAACTTGAGAAGAAATTAAAATTCATAGAACTTGCGAATGAGATCGCTCACCAAAACACTGTGCTACTACAGACCACAATGGGTGCAGTCGCAGTCACAGAACAGGCCATAGTGAATGAGACACACAGACGTGGCATGATCGTGCCAGGTAGGAAATACAGAGATAAAAACGCTGAACCAATGTCGGCGGCAGGAGCATATGTGGCAACTCCGCAAAAAGGAATACACGACTGGATAGGATCGATCGACATCAACTCACTGTACCCGTCGGTCATTAGAGCATTGAACATGGGACCAGAAACAATCGTAGGACAGATAAGACCTATAATAACTTCCGCAGAGATCAACAGGGCCAAACACGCAAAGAAATCATTTGCGGCATCGTGGGATGGACAGTTTGGTAGTTGGGAGTACCAAGCGGTCATGAATCAAGAGAAGGGCACTGAAATCGTAGTTGACTGGGAAGATGATACCAGCGTCAGGATGAGTGCGGCACAACTGTACGATCTAGTGTTTGATGGCAACAACAAATGGATGTTGAGTGCGAATGGTACTCTGTTCACATACGAGTACGAAGCGATCATTCCAGGATTATTAAAACGTTGGTACGAAGAAAGACAAGAGATGCAAAGGAAAATGCGTGAGTGTGGAGACAACGAAATTGAAAGGGAGTATTGGGACAAGAGACAGTTGGTCAAGAAGATCAACTTGAACAGTCTGTATGGTGCTATCCTAAACCCAGGATGTAGATTCTTTGACATGAGGATCGGACAGTCTGTTACACTGTCAGGTAGATGTATCACAAAACACATGGCCAGCAAGGTTAATGAGATTGTCGCCGGCAAGTATGATCACAAAGGTAAGAGTGTGGTTTATGGAGATACAGATTCTGTTTACTTCTCAGCATACAAGGTACTGGAGAAAGAGATCAAGGATGGGCTGATACCATGGACAAAGGATTCAGTAGTAGGCTTGTACGACAAGATATCAGATGAAGTTAACAGTTCATTCAAGGCATTCATGACCAAAGCATTCCACACCCCGAGCACAAGGGGAGAAGTGATCGCGGCAGGGAGAGAACTGGTTGCATCAAAAGGATTGTTCATCACGAAGAAGAGATATGCACTACTTTACTATGACAAGGAAGGCCAGAGAACAGACGTAGACGGCAAAGAAGGTAAAATGAAAGCCATGGGTCTTGATTTAAAAAGATCAGATACTCCGGTTTTTGTACAAGACTTCTTAAGTGAGATACTGTATATGGTGCTTTCAGGCAATGAAGAGAGAAAAGTACTTGACAGAATTAGCGAATTCAGAGCAGAGTTCAAAGCTATGCCGGGATGGGAAAAAGGATCTCCCAAGAGAGCAAACAACATGACCAAATATCAAGCGGCAGAAGTAGCCAAGGGTAGAGCAAACATGCCAGGACATGTCAGGGCCAGTATGAACTGGAACAGATGCAGAGACATGTATGGTGACAAATACTCCATGCCCATACTAGATGGTGCAAAGGTTATTGTTTGTAAACTTAAAAACAATCCATTGGGCTACACAAGTATTGCGTATCCTGTAGATGAATTACGTATACCAGAATGGTTCAAGGAACTGCCGTTTGACGGAGACGCCATGGAAACAGGCATATTGGATCAGAAACTGGATAACCTGATAGGTGTGCTGGATTGGGACGTGCAGTCAACGGAAACCAGTAACACATTCAACAAGCTGTTTGAATTCTAAATACACGTATGCTGAGCATAGAAGAAATTAAATTATTAATAGAAAAACTAGAACGGGTCAAGAAAGAGGACCTGCAGGAGTTGATTGACTCAAATCTCAAAATACTAAAGGACCTAGCATTAGCCGTTGACGCCAACAACAAAGAAGTCATCGACCGCCTGGACAAGACACCGGAATGGTTCTCTAGAGATCTGGACCAGAAAAAACAGAAACCCACTGTTGATTCTATACTCGCAAGACAGGTGCAGACCAAGATATTTCAATTCGCAAGGAGCAACCTCTACAACAGCCTAGAGATTGGACCAGGCAATGGCATGTTTTCCATGGATTTCAGGGCATGGAGATTGAACTTCTTCTTGGACATAACACACAAGATTGAAGTCCCAATATTAAACAAATTCAATACCCGACATCACAAGTATTTGAAGTTCTATAAAACCAGGAACACCGACTGTTCAAACATACCACAGAGCAGTTGCAACTTCGTTTTCAGTTGGGACACGTTTGTCTTCTTCACACAACAACACGTGCAACAGTACCTGCATGACATCATGAGGGTGTTGATTCCAGGAGGTTACTGCTTCATACAGTACGCCGACTGCCACTATGATGAGGACCTCAATAATGCCAAGAGAGGTTACTGGAACTATAACACCAAGACTGCAATGGAGCAAATGATCAAGGATGAAGGATATGAGATAGTAGAGATGAATCAATTCAGCCCTGGCGCCAGTTACGCCATCTTCCGTAAGCCTGGTAAACAAAATCCAGTCGTGTACAAAGTTTCTGAAATAACACTAGACTAAGACCTAAATATCATATACAATAAGAACATTATGATAGACATCTTAAAAGACATCGTTAAACACACGCATGGACTGGGATTCTTGGATCTTGTTAAAATCACTGGGGACGATAAGGAAACTTCAATCGACTCAATGGCCGAAGACAGATCTGTGATCCTACAAGGGTCTTTCCACAAGCCACAGGCAGAAATGTCTGGTACGTTTGGAATGCCTCAGATGGGTAAGTTAGACATCCACTTGAAGTGTCCGGAGTACAAGGAGAAAGCAAACATAACTGTATTGTCAGGTGAGAGAGCCGGAGCAACAGTTCCTACAGGAATCCATTTTGAGAACGAAAAGGGTGACTTCAAGAACGACTACAGATTTATGAATGCTGAGATAATCAACGAGAAACTTAAGACCGTTAAGTTCAAGGGTGTTAAGTGGGACGTTGAGATCGAACCAAGCATGGCAAGTGTGCAAAGATTCAACTTCCAGGCAACTGCAAACACAGAACACAACTCATTCGTTGTTAGGACCGAGGATGGAAACTTGATTTTCACTTTTGGTGACCAAGCATCGCATGGTGGAGAGTTCACGTTCGCAACTGACGTTAAGGGATCGCTTAACAAAGGTTGGAGTTGGCCAGTAGGACAGGTGCTACAAATACTTAAACTATCAGACTCAGCAAAGGTTACATTACATTTCTCTAACGAGGGTGCGATGCAGGTCTCGGTTGATTCAGGGTTGGGCAAGTATCAATACATCATACCAGCACAGGCGCAATAATGATTAATAACAGGCAAGAGCATCTAGGTCCCAAAAGCAGAGACTTTGCTGTTTTCTTGCCTGCTATTTCAAACTTTTATAACACATTCATAAGCAAACAGAGAGTCACTAACGGTGCTCATATTCCAGCAGAAAGAATTCCACAAGGTTTTGAAAACGGGGTAGAAGGATTAAACTTCTTGAATCCAGAAAAAGGTATGTTCACATACCCAACAGCACTATACTCGGCAGGACACGCCTGTCTTAACATGGAACAAGTGAATGACAGAGATTCCATGGTAGTGAACAGAGATAGGAAATTCAGTACAATAGTGGGAGACTCGGGAGGATATCAGATAGGTAGAGGAGTTATCAAATTTGATTGGAAAGACTTTGAAGGTAATAAAGCAAACAAAGTAAGATCAGACATACTCAATTGGCTAGAGCTGACCAGTGACTGGGCAATGACATTAGATGTACCCACATGGGCGGCAGATGATCTAAACTCACCTAAGACAGGGTTAACAAGTTTCAAAGATACGCTAGACGGCACAATGTACAATAACACATTCTTCCAAAAGAACAGACTTGGACAAACAAAATTATTAAATGTACTACAAGGCGACGACTGGGAAACAGCACAGACATGGTATGACGCAGTAAAAGACTTCGAGTTCGAAGGGTGGGCCATGGGTGGTATCAACATGTGTGACATGGAAGTCATGCTAAAACGTCTAATCATAATGAGAGATGAGAAGAAATTAGATGGCAAAGATTGGATGCACGTACTAGGTACATCACAAATGGATTGGGCATGTTATCTAACAGGAGTACAAAGACAGGTTAGGAAACATATCAATCCAAACTTCACAATAAGTTTTGACAGTGCATCAGCTTTCTTATCAACTGCAAATGGGCTAGTGTACACATACAACTCATACACGCCAGATAGATGGTCATTTGTGATGGACAAAGCACCAGATGATAGAAATTTAAAAGGATCTAAGATACCGTTCCCATTCCAAAGCGGAATTGGTAGTAGGTTGAACATGGGCGATGTATGTTACTACGGAGATGGTGACCTAAATAAGAATGGTAAAATTGGAGCAACCAGTTGGGACAGTTTTAGTTACTGCTTGATGATGGCACATAATGTTGAGAATCAGATCAGAGCAATACAGGTTGCGAACGACTTCAATGACATAGAAGCAATAAAGTACAAACCACAGGTCAAACACTGGAGAAAAACAAAAGCATCAGACAAGACAGACGAACCAAGCATATTTGTTCCGCGGAACATACTTTATTTCAACACATTTGTGGAAGAAGTATTCACTAGTGAAAACCCAATGGACGTAATTAATAATGCATCGAGTTTCCTAGCTGACATAAGAGGAAACAGATGGGCTAGGGCCACAGGAGGCGGCAAGGGCACAAACAATTTCAGTTCTTTATTTGAATAGGAGGAGACAACATGTCAGATGATCACAAATACCTACATTTTGGTCCAGTTGTTGCTGGCACAACCGTAACAAAAGAGTTAAGAGAACAATTACTCGAGCGTGGTAACAAGTCCACGGAATCTCATGCACATAAACTTGCAGGACACATGGACCACGAGAATAAATTTAGTATTGAAGATCATGCATGGTTCGCCGAAAACTTCAAACAATATTTTATTCCTTATTTTAAAAAAATCCAGGACACACAAGATACTAACTTTTTTTATGGCATGAAGGCCTTTGACCGGGTCTTATTGCATACCTTATGGATAAACTACATGAAGAAAAACGAATTTAATCCCACGCACACACACAATGGAGCATTTTCTTTCGTGTTGTTTTTAGATGTACCGGATCAACTGCACACCGAAATAAAAAGTTTCAAGGGTGTAGGTATAGGTCCGGGTGGATTGACATTAACCTACGGAGAAGAACAGAAAAATATAGTCACAGCACATAATATAGTGCCTACCACAGGCGACCTATGGATGTTTCCGGCCAGTATGAAACACATGGTGATTCCATTTAGATCCGATATCACAAGGATATCTGTTTCTGGAAATTTTTTCGTAACAGACGATTTGAACATTGGGCAACCAATACAACCGGGTGAATTTACATTAACTAATCAGGGGAAATAACTAGGAGAAAATAATGGCTAACTTGACAAAAAACAAAAACCTAAGAAAACTAAAGATACATCACGATTACCTAAATAGAAAAGTAACGGAACTTACCAAAGACAGGAAAAAAGACAGGAGTGCTGAAAGCAAAACGGTGTTAATGACATTAAAGAAAACCAAACTTATAATCAAAGATGCAATAGCAAGTGCAAAAGTAAAACTTGGTTTGACAAAATAATATTTCAGTAGTATAATAGTAGTATGGACAGAGATTACAAAACAGGCAAAAGCGATAGTGTAGGTGTATTTTCAGGTTTAGAAATAGAACACACTCCTGCATATGGTAAACAAACATTGTTCTTGGCAAGGAATGATCTAATGTTTGATCAGATAGTTGATTTAGCAGAACAATCAGAAGCAGAGGCAGTGTACTTTGGTGCTAACAGAACATTCATGCCACATATTGTAACACAGCTCACACAGATGATGAAACTGTTGGACAAGGGCTATTGGGTAACCATAGACTATCCACATGCCATACACGAAGAAGTCAAGAAGAATTTCAGTTCCGTATGGACACACGAGAAATTCATACCTTTCTGTTCTGTGATATTCCCAAATTCCGAGGGCGATGACAACCTATGCATCAAAGTTGACGATGTTGACTTTAATAAAACAAATCCAGGTGTTTGGACAATAAGCATGAATCACTTCAAACAGACTGCTGGATTTACCAGTTGGGAAGAATACAAACAGGACGAACCACTGGAGATTAAAAATGCCTAAGAAGAAACAACCAATAACAAAGAAGAAGAAAACAGTTAAGAAGAAAAGCAAGAGGCAGATCGAAGGATACTACGTTGACGACAAAGGTATGCAGACACTGTACAAGAATAGGACAATAATATCTAATTTTTTAACAACGGAGCAGGACTAATGGACACAGAGCAATTAAGAGATCAAGCACTAGCAGAACAGGCCGGCAAGGCTTCAAAGATGGTTTGGGTAACATTCCAGAAAGAAGGCATGCACAAATACCCAGCGGCATTAACGGATCCAAAATTAGCGACGGGCGATGAGTATGACGTTTCGTTCCTGGGACATCCGCACAGACACATGTTCCATTTTAAAATAGCGATAGAAGTATTCCATGATGACAGAGACATAGAATTTATACAGTTCAAGAGGTGGATATTGAATCTATACAACCAAGGCACACTGCAGAATGATTACAAGAGCTGTGAGATGATGAGTGATGACCTGTATGTACAGATAGCAAAGAAATACCCAGGCAGAAATATCGAGATAGATGTTTCCGAAGATGGGGAGAACGGATCACACGCAGTATACAACAAACAATCAGTACCAAAGCAGATAATATAATGAAAGAGATTCATATACAACAAGCAAGAGCAACATCTAGAATGGGACACTTACCTGTAGAGGGTGGTGGATTGAATGCTGGATATGACACTGTTGACGCAGTAGCAAACATCTGCACAACAGCAGGTAACCTTGGCATGAAGTATGGCAAGGACTTTATATGGTCTATGCAAGGATACACAGATGACATGGAAGAATGCGTGACACTGCTAGTAAAGGAAGACAAGTACGAAACGTTCTTGCATCTTGCACTACAGAATAGTCACAAAATTAAACACACAAACGACGGCAACGTCAAACTAATCAAGGAGAGGAAATAACATGAAGGTACCGTACACTAATTTTAAAACGAGAACAGGTGATGACAATGCAATAGGCGGTTGTGCGTTCATAGGTGGTGAGTGGAAAGATGTTGACACTGCAGAAATTTTTGACAACAAGAAGGTAGTTGTATTTGCACTGCCGGGAGCATTCACTCCCACTTGTAGTTCACAACAAGTTCCAGCATACGAAGAACTTTATGATGATATTAAAGCACAAGGCATAGATGAGGTTTATTGCATATCAGTAAACGATGCATTTGTGATGAATGCTTGGTTCAGTAACCAAGAGATCAAGAAAGTTAAACCTATTGGCGATGGAGAAGGTGTGTTCACACAAGGTATGGGCATGTTGGTCAACAAGCCTGGACAAGGATTTGGAATGAGATCATGGAGATACTCTATGTTTGTAGATAACGGAGAAGTTGTAAAAACATTTGCTGAGGATGGCAAAAACAATGCCAGCGAAGACAGTGATCCGTTTGAAGTATCAGATGCTAAAACAATGTTAGAATATTTAAAAACAAATGCCGGGTAAATGGGACGGAAAGTCGCGACCGGTTAACAACAAGTATCGTGAGAACTATGACGACATCTTCAAAAGAAAAAC
>ENA-ORXF01002740-ORXF01002740.1-marine-metagenome-genome-assembly--contig:-NODE-2740-length-10338-cov-2.803236_pt1 | contig 10338 bp, 14 predicted proteins | sample MGYA00237864_ERZ511476 | MGnify/ENA primary metagenome ERZ511476 (study PRJEB26306, sample SAMN06343908) | marine metagenome | isolation source: coastal waters | place: Atlantic Ocean: West Antarctic... | reverse complement strand
AGAGCAGCTTCGCCTGTAACCCCATCAGCAGCTATAGATGATATAACTGACTGTACGGGAAAGTGTACGCAAAACCAATTTTTACCTGTTTGTGCAACAGTAGTAAAAACCTCTGTTCCTCCACCTTTACCTAATTGCATCATTAGTAGTGTATTATCTGTATCAAATGTACTCATTTTTTTATTTTTTAATTGTTATTATTATCTTGTAAATACTGTTATCATTGCACCTATTGTTATACTGTATATCACCCACATTGCTTTTACTAATACCTTCCTCATTGCTGTATTCCTATTTACTCTAGCAGTTACTCCTGTGTCTGGGTTTAATAGTTTTTCAGTAAGCATATCTAATTTATCCTCTATATTACTCATTTTTCCATTAATAGAGTTAATGTCTTTTTTCATTGATATTAATTCTTCTTTAGTAGTCATTAAAATGTAGTTGTTTGAATAGATAGATTCATATAAATTGTACTACCAGTTGCTCCTGTTTCTTTTATCATTGGAAATATAATATCTCCTGCTGATAATGATGAAGTAGTTATAGTTGTTTCATTTACTCTTACAAGTTTTGCATTACTACCATTACCTGCTAATGCTATTTCATCAATAACAACAGGAACAACACTAGCTGAAGCATCTTCTACAGGAGTTATTTTACATATAGCAATAGTAATAACAGTTTCATTGTTAGATGTAAACCATCCACTAATACTGACAACCTCAGAAACTTCAGGTATAATACAACCCTGACCAATCCTAAAAAAATTTGTAGGAATTAAACTTCCTGAAGCAACAGCACTAGCTCCATAATCAACTGCCATCTCAAAAGGAGATTTAGTGTCTGCTATATCCTCACCATAAAAGTAATTTGCAGCACCAGTTGCATATCCCTGCATCTTATAGTTAGTTACACCCATATAAGACTTTCCTTGCCAAACTAAATTACCATCAGTTCCAGTAGCAGAAGTACCTATATTCTTACTTAATACAGTTTCATTAGTAGCATTTTCAAATCCTTTTGGATTATGCCTATTAATATCAGTTAAGTTCTTATGTTCGTTTGCAGCCATTAATTTATATATTTTTTAACATTCTGGACAAAAATCCTTCCAACTATTATAATTTCTTCTATTTCTTGTATATATACTATCATACATTATAATTCCATGATTCTTATATGTACTTATATTGCAAGGTGCATTGGCAGTGTATGTAGGGTAATCAGCACTATTATCACTATCATTTAAAAAACTTAACATATCCTGTAAGTATATCTCAGCTTTCCTATATGTATCTTGCTTATAAGCGTTTAATTCAGAAGGGTCAATAATAGTAGAAAACTCATCAATATTATGAACAATTCCCATACTACTACTATTACTTTGAACCTCATTAATAACCTCAAATCTTGCAAACCAACATAGAGTTCTAATTAAGAAATCATCCATCAAAGTTTGATTAGCTTGAGTAAGTCCCCCTACTGCTGGATAATCACCTACATTATTCTGTGCCTTTAATTCTGCATAAAACTTTTTACCAATAGCAGTCTTTAAATGTGCTAATTCAGAAAGTAGTATAGTGTTAGTTGATATTAAAGCAGGGTCAGTATTAGCGTTAGTAAAGCTATTACTTATAACCTCTCCTGCTGTTGCTAGTGTTTTATATTGATTTGTGTTTGCCATAGTAATTAGTCTTCTGTATTAGTTTTCTCAGTTACTGTCAAGTCCCCAGCATCATCATCTCCAACTCCATCAGCATCATCATCTCTAGTTACAATGATTTGCTCTCTATCAGTTAAGAACATATCACCCTCCTCAAGCATTGGTAAGTCCTCATCTAGTAATCTTCTTTGCTCGTTAATAGTAAGAACTTTAGATGGGTCAATCTGAGTAGCAAAGCTAATTGGTGGCTCATAATGTATTACTAAATCTTCAGGTAAAAAACCTAACTCCTTAAATAATACATCTTTAATTCCATCTAAAAGCATATCAGAAGTATCTTTAATTACAGTAGTCATTGCTAAATCATAAGCAATTCTAATCTCACTACCAGTATTATTCATTTTACCGCTTGACACTAAACCACTTAATGATGGCTGCCATCTATGTGCAGTAACGATATTTTGGTCTGTTATTCTCTGTAAGTCTATCCAACTACCTTCTTGATCATCTTTTATGATTGAAACATTAGCAGGAGAAGTATCTCCATTTTTTACTAAAAATAATATTTTGCCATTATTTCCTGCTCCAACAAATTTCTTTTGTGCTTGGTCAACTAACTTCTTTGCCTCTTCCTCTCCCATATCTCCACTAATCTCAACAATAGCAGATGGCTGGAAACCATTTTTAAATTTTGTGTGATTCCACTTTCCAATCTCATAATCAACAGCGATATGCTCTAATGCAGCAACATAGTCTGGTAACCCGTAAAATGAGAATGTAGGCTCGTAATCTTTAAATTGAAGTATAAATCTATTATCTCTAACTTCAGGGTAGATAGGAATTATATTCAAATCATTTTTCATTGTATTGTACTTAGCCCAATCAGGGTGTACATACGCTTCTTTCTTATTCTTAGACATTCTAACAGTAGTTGCATCTATATGATATAGATTCATTCCACCATCATATAAAACACCCTCTAAGTAGCAATTCCCAAATGTATAATAATCTGATGCTAATTTCTTGAAAATCATTCTTAATGACTCTCCATCAGCATTAACATCTTTTATGTAGTCTGAAATATCTTCGTTATTACTAACGAATTTAGCACCACTCGTAAAGATAGTCTTTTGAGCTAATACACTTCTATGTGTACTACTCTTTCTCCCTAACTCTGCTAAATACTGAGGAAATAAGTTATTAGTACCGAATGGTATAAACTTAGTCCTAATCTTAGAGATGTCTTGAGGTTCTTCAATGTTTTCAGGCACTGATAAGTTAAAAACCCCAAATTCAAATGTACTACTCTTTTGAGTCTGAAGATTTGTTTTTGCTGCTCCTCTTACTTTCTTTTTTTGGCTCATCTTTAGTTTTTATAGTTGATGTTTTTTCTATTACTCTAGTCATTCCTAATTCTTCATAAGCATACGCTAACTCCTCTTGAGTAGCACTAGCCCATTCTATCTTGAAATTCCCCTTAACAGATATGCCTGTCTTGTATTTTGCTTTATAAGTTCCCATAAATGTATATATTTTTAAAGTTTCTAAAAGTACTATATTATCTGAACATCCACACATAATTAATAGAAAGATATTGATAGGGAAATGTTATAAACTTTTTACGAAACAAGTTCAACCTAGAAATATATCTTTAATTATTATGCTCCTGTTGTTGCAGTTAATGCTGAAGTATCAACAGTAATCAAACCAATATACTTTCTCGGTAACTCAAACTGTCTAGCCATTAAATTAACTGTAATACCACTCTCATCAGAGTAAGCAGCACCTGTACCACCCTCTATAGTAGACATATTTAAGAAAGTCTGACTTTTTGCAGCTACATCCTCATTTGCATACTTAGAACTAACACCAAGAACCCAAGCGTTATCATTAGTATCAATTGCTATACCCATCATACATTGGTCAAGAGTTTCTTGCATTGCGTGAAAAGTAGCACTTTCTAGTTGAGGAATCATAAATGATAAACCACATTCAAATGCAGTAGAACCATTTTCTTTCGTTCCGTTTATTGTTAATGCAGGAGTTTCGTTTTTGAACTCATAAACAAACCAAGCAGCATCACCACCTGACTGAATATTATCAATATCCCACTCACCAGCAGCCTCACCATAAGTAATAACATCAGCAGTTGCCCAACTTCTTAAAAGGATTTGCTTTATACCACCTGTTGATTGTAAGTTTGCACAAACAACCCCTATACCTGTATCTATTGCCATTTTATTTTATTTTTTTAGTTATTAGTCTGTAGTTGCCTTGTAAACCGTTGAAGCTGCTGCAGCAGTTCCATCTGTATAGTAAGCAATAGTACCACTATATTCTCTTGGTAACTCATATTGTTTTGCCATAAGATTAAGTGTAATTGCATTATCATCAGTAAAAGCACTTCCTGTAGTTCCCTCCATAGAAGCTACATTTAAAAATGTTTGACTTCTTGATGCAACTGATTCGTTTCTATATTTTTGAGAAGCACCTAAAACAAAAGCAGTACCATTATTATCAACTGCTATACCCATCATACAGTCTGTAAGCATATTTTGAAGTTCTGCAAACTTCTTAGTTTCCATTTTCGGAAATGTTAAAGAAAGTCCACATTCAAAAGCTGTTGAACCATTTTCTTTTGTAGCATTAACCGTCATACTTGCTTCTTGACTTTTAAATTCATATAAGTACCAAACTGCATCTGCAGCACCAGTTTTTATACTACTTATTGCGTGGTCATCAGTACTATCATAAACAACTACATCTCCTGCTGCCCAATCTCTTAATAATATATGTTTTATACCACCTATCTGTTGTAAATCACCGCATTTTATTGCGATTCCCTTATCTATTGCCATTTTATTGTTTTTTAGGAGTTATTGAAAAGTAATTAAGAGGAGAAGATTTTTACACCCTCTCCTCTATTATTACATTATTGTTATACTAAAAGTCCCCATTGAACAAGAGAAGAGTACAAGTATTGTACACCTAACTTGAAGTAACCTCTGAAGAACATTTTTTCTTCTAAATCATCATAAAATACTTTGAAAGAACCTTCTGGGTCAGTTACATCAGAACCAATTATTAAGTTTTCAATCGCAGTATAACACATTCCTTGATTATTGTCAGCTCCTGCTGCACTTTGGAATAAATCTGGATTAGTATCAGCTAAGATAGTGTCCCACTCATACATTGCTACTAATTCAACACCTCTAAAAGAAACTCTAGGTGAAGCATCTACCATATTAACGATTGCTAAATCAGCTCCGTTACCTTCAATGTTTTGTAAGTAAGCGTTATATAACTTAGGAGTTACAAACATTTTCTTATCTGCTGGTGCTACTTGTTGTAAAGCTGCAGGTGCGCCATCATAAACTTTCATAATAATGTTTAATGCTTCTTGTGCTGTTGGATTTGCTGCGTCTGCTGCTGTTTGTGTTAAAACAGGCTCTGCTTTCATTAATTCCATCCAACCATTAAATACTGCATATCCTGCTACTGCACCTGCTACATCACCACCCCATGCTAATCTTACTACATCTGAAGCGATACCTTTTACTGCTCTGTTTACGATTGCATCAGCTAACTGAGTACCTTCAATATTCATTACATCTGCTCCACTTCTGTAAGACTCCTCAATGAAAGTTCCGAAAAACTCATCAGTACATTGCTCTAAAGCAACTCTACATCTTCCTGCAGTAAGTACTTTGTCAGAAATATCAAATTGTTTAGCTCCACTTGTCGCTGAACAAGTTGAATAAACCTCTACGATTTTCGTTAAAGCTGCTGCTGTATATACATTCATAACGTGCTTAACATTAGGAATTACTCTATAGTTACGCATTATATCATCACTTCTAAAAACTGGTTCGTAGAAGATTTCGTTTAATTGTGCGCCACCATAAGTTGCTGTGATTGCGTCATTTGCTACATTTGCCATTTTATTTTATTTTTTAATTATTAAATTTTGTTCTAATTTTAGATGCCATTAGGTTATAAAAACCTGCATTTGCATCTACTGATTTGTTTTCAACTATTGCAGGGTCGCTTGAAGTTTCTAATTCTGTACCTTTAGCATCTGCCTTGTTGATTTTTGCGTTCAAACCTTCAACCTCTACTGTTAAAGTTTCATTGTTTCCTTTTGCAGAAACCAATTCTTCTTCTAGTAAAGACATTTTGTTTGATAATTCTATGTTCTTAGCTTCAAATTCAGAAATCTTATTTGTAATTTCTTCGTTATCTCCTAAGTTTACAGTTATCGCAGTTTGTTCAGCAACATCTGCAGAAACTTTTACTTCTCCTTTTACAGAAGTAACAATTTCTTCAACCTTGCTATTGAACCATTCTTTTAACTCGTTAGTCATTTTTTTGTTATTTATATTAATACTTAATTTATTCTTAATTTCTTCCTGCGTGATGTTCTTAAATTTAGAAACATCATACTTAGCAGCCACTTTAATAGAGTCAGAGATAGTATCAATGAATCCTAAGTCAAAAGCCTCTTGAGCATTTAACCAACTCTCCTCATCCATCATCTCAGCAAGAGCATCATACGATAATCCTGTTTTCTTTACATAAATGTCTGTTAGTTCACTTGTAATCTTATCAAGAGTTTCTGCAGTCTTACGCATATCCTTAGCCTCTCCTGAAGTTCCTCCCCAAGCGTTATGAATCATAAATAAAGAGTTCTCAGCCATTACTACCTCATCTGCACCTAAAGCAATGATAGTAGCGATACTTGCCGCTATACCCTCTATATAGACTGTAGTCTTAGCTTCTCTTCTTTTGATTACATTATACATAGCCATTCCATCAAACACATCTCCTCCAAGCGAATTGATGCGTAAGTTGATTGGCATATCTTTTAGTCCTTTGATTTCTGAGATAAAGTCTTGTGCAGTTACTCCATAAGTACCTATTTCATCAAAGATATATATATCAGCAGTTTCACCTGCTTTGTTTTGAATGTTATACCATTTCTCGTTCATAGGTGCAAAAATACAAGTAAGTCATTTTAAACTTACCCAATTTCCCTACAAAACTTTTAGTATGTGATATTGCTAGATGGTTTAGCCTTGTGTCGTTCTTTGTAAACTACATTCTGAGCCATACTCTCACTTATATCATACTTAATGGATAAGTCCATCCAAGTGTTAGTTCTACTCCCTTCATTCCCTACTAGCATCCTATCAAAGTCAGCAATAATCATATAGTTCCTAATTCTCTTAGGTTCAATTAATCCTTTCTCAGCAAGATGTCTTATAATATCCTTACAGGTTGGACTCTCTCCAAATCTCTTTTCTAACTCAATACCTGCAATTTCAATGAAGTCAAAGACTACATCTACTTTATTTTGTCTTATTTTTTTTAGGGACATTTTTCTTTTTAGGTGTTTGCTCTATTTCAATCCACTCATCTACCATCATCTCCCAAAACTTACAAACTGCTCCTCTACAAGAAGTGCAATTAATACTTTGCTTGTTAGCAGGAAATAATAAATGCCATTCAGAAAACATTAAGTTTAATGAAGTTGCTTGATAGGTTGGGAAGTTTCTTTGATGATTTTTGTTAGTTATAACTGCATCAGTCATCATACTTCTTTTGTTCTTGCTGTAATTAGCAGCGATTTCTTTGAAATTCATATGTAGAGTTTTACCATTTATTTTCTGGACACTTACCAAAAAACTCTTTTGTTAATGATGTCTTTGCATCTAGGAAGCATTTGCATTTAGCACATCTTGAGCCTCTACTTATCTTAGGCTTCTTTAACAGTAAAAAGTTTCGGTAAAAACTACAACTTTTACATACATCTAATCGCTCTAATTTTGTTTTCTTATCAACAAACATTTGTTTACTTTTTTAATTATTATATTGTAGCTTGAGATTGTATCACACTTACAGCATTCTGACTATTAGTAATATCCGCCTCTACTACTACTACCTTACCTGAGTTACCCATTGCACCCATCATTTGATTCTGTCCTAAAGCATTGAATTGTTGTTGTGAGAATGAAGGCTGATTAAGTAATCCTCCATCAGCAAACTTAACACCTCCTCCTGCTGCGTTCATTGCAGATAATTGACTAGAGAACATTGATGTACTTCTTTTGTTTATAACAGCCTCACCACCCTCTAATTCAACTACTCTACCACCTACTGCAAACTTCTCTCCACCTTGTGCGTGTGATTTGCCATTAACCATTCCTCCGTTAGCAAATTCTTCTATCATACCACCTCTAGCCATCTTACCTCCGCTTAAAGCTGCCATATTCTGTTTCATACTAATCATTAATGCGAGTGTAGATGCTACTGCAATTATATTGAAAGGAAAACCTTTAGCTAAATCTACTGACAATGATTTCATTTGCAACGCTAATGATTCAGCATTTGTTGCTAGTGCAGCAGCAGCAGATATTTTAATACCAGCCTCTCTTACTTTTTGATACTTCTCGTCATTACCTGCTAGAGTAGTAAGCTGACTTCCTAACTCTCCAATACCTGCTATTTGAGCATCTCTATCTGATTTAACCTTAGCATCTTGGTCTAACTTATCTTGAGCAGCCTTTGCGTCAGCAGCAGACTTATCGGCAATCATCTTTAACTCATTAGTAAGTATCTTACCATTAATAACTGAAGTATCTTCTTCATATTTAATGTAGAGGTCAAGTTGGTCTTGTAGTCTTTGTTGTTCAGCATCAAAAGCCATTACATCATAAGTTTCCTGAGTTATTTGTTCATTAATAAGAAGCTCCTTCTGTATGTTATTTAACTCCCTAGCCTCTGTATCTATTCTTGTTTTCTCATTATTAAATGCTTCTTTTGCTACTTTTTCTGCATCTGTTTTATCTTGTGCATCTTTTTTGTTTTTAGCTCTTTTTTCTTTTTCAAGTCGTATGTCAGTTTCTAATTCTAATAGGTCATTTTTATTTTTCTCTGCCTTTACTTCTATGTCTAATATTTCAGTTAAATCATTTAAAGCTAAAGCCCTAGCATCTATTTGTTTTGTTAAATCTTCTGCTAAATCCCTATGTGCTTTTGCTGTAAATCCAATCTTCTTCCCTTCTTCTTCATTGAGGACTAACATTTCCTTCTGAAGTTTTTGTGTAATCAAAACTTAAATCTGCATTAGCTCCAGCTGAAACATACAACGCCACTCCTGTTTGTGTAAAGTTAGCATCCACTGAAGAAACACCTGACATCACACCTGATGCTACATTGGCTGTTGCTGCTATAGCGCTTAACTCTGCAACACCTGCTAATAATATTGTTTGATCAGAAAAAGTCCTTTCAGAAAATGCAAGTGAACTAAACAATTTTATTATCCTTCTAAGGTTACTATTCTAGCTGTCAATGCTTCTATTGTAGCTTGTTGTTCTTGCAATGCTTTTGTGAGTAAAGGTACAAGTTTGCCTTTGTCTATGCTTTGCATATCTGGAATAGTATTTCCATCAGAATCAAGTTTGTTATCACCAGCAGAAACACCATCAGGTAATTCTTCACTAGAATTCCAAACTTCTACTGCATCTTTTGCTCCAGTAACAGCTTCTGGAACGATTGCTTGTACTTCATGTGCTAAAAAGCCATCAACTGTAGTATCTGCATCTATAATAAAGTTAAAACGAGATGGCTTTAATTGTTTTAATCTAGTGGTTGCATCCCAATCAGTAACTACATTTTCTTTTAATCTATAGTCTGATGATTCATTGAAGGATGTACCTGAATCAGTTATTGTAATATTACCTACACTTGAGCCACTTGCTTTTCTAAAGTTTTGCAACAGACCAGCATTTCCTCTTTTCATATCAAAGCATTGAGAGCCAGATGGTGTTTCTATTTCCACCTGACCATTTACACTTAATACAGCACTACCAGTTATAAGGTCAGCATTTGTATTAATTTGAACACTGTCTGTACCACCATTTACAACAAGCATATTTGCTTGACCATTTGACTCAACACGGAAGTCTATGTCTGCACTACCTTCATTTATAATAACTTCAGATTGACCATTTGCTGCTGCTCTGCCTATACGTAAATAGTCTACTGATGAACCATTTGTCATGACACTAAGTTGGAACTGCCCATCTTCTGCACCATTTGAAGCATCTCTTAATGTATTGTTAATATTTGAGTAAATGGTTGCTTCACCAGCATCGTTATCGGCAGTAAACTTGATTGAACCAACGGAATCTCCATCAGCAGGATTAGCAGAATCTCTAACTAAATCTAGTACTGGACCAGTAGAACCATCTGCATCAGTAGATTTTAAAGTTAATTGTGATGTATTATCAGCAGTAGTAATTGTCACACCATCTGCAAAAGTTGCTCCAGCATTAAATAAAGCTGACCCAGCAGCACTCATATCAAGGGTAAGAGCAGTAATTCCAGAACCACCATCATTACCCCTTACAACAAAATCTGCATCTTGTGGCCCGACTGTAATTCTGTATGAAGTGCCAGATACATTACTATGAGTAGCAATCAGAGTTCCATCATCATGAATTAGTATATCTCCACCACCAGCATCTAATGTTATATCACCTACAACATCTATTGTCATATCTCCAGAAGAATTGGCTATGTTTCCACCAAGAGTTAAATCTACAACATTTAAAGAAGCAAAAGCATCTACAACTGCTGCACCACCTCCAGCACCATCAAGGTATACTGCT
>ENA-ORXF01002739-ORXF01002739.1-marine-metagenome-genome-assembly--contig:-NODE-2739-length-10338-cov-3.034207_pt1 | contig 10338 bp, 8 predicted proteins | sample MGYA00237864_ERZ511476 | MGnify/ENA primary metagenome ERZ511476 (study PRJEB26306, sample SAMN06343908) | marine metagenome | isolation source: coastal waters | place: Atlantic Ocean: West Antarctic... | reverse complement strand
GCTTACCCTCAATGGTGGTGTGCGCTCTGAATTCACCGTCTACAAGACAGGTCCACAGAGCTACTATCTGGTGTCAGCCGGAGCCTTTGAAACTCACGATCATGATTACCTATTTAAGCTTAAGCCCGCCGATGGCAGTGTTGATGTTCAAAGAGTCACCACCAACACTGGTGTACTTGTTTTAGCTGGGCCCCGTGCACGGGAGGTGTTGCAAAAGATAACCGATACCGACCTGTCCAATGCAAGCTTCAAATGGTTAACCGGTAAGAAAATCAACGTTGGTTACGCCACAGCTGAAGCCCTGCGTGTCAACTTTGTTGGTGAATTAGGCTGGGAACTGCACCACCCCATCGAGATGCAAAACTACATCTTTGATGAAGTCATGAAGGCTGGCGCTGAGTTCGATATTAAACCCTTTGGCATTCGTGCCATGGATTGCATGCGTCTGGAGAAATCTTACCGTTTAATCCCTCGTGAAATGTCCATTGAATACTCAGCCATGGAATCTGCCCTAAGCCGTTTTGTGCGTTTAGACAAAGAAGGCGACTTTATAGGTAAAAATGGATTAATCGCATGGCAGGAGCGTGGCGCAGAAAATGCTTTCGCAACCATCGAAGTTCACGGAGTGACAGATGCAGATGCCCGCGGTTCTGAGGCCATCTACAAAGATGGCGAAGTCATCGGTCGTGCCACCTCTGGCGGTTACGGTTGGCGTGTAGGCAAGTCCCTCGCCTTAGGCATGGTTAAGCCAGAGCTCGCCGTTGTCGGCACCAAATTGGAAATTGAAATTTTAGGTGAGATGTATAAAGCCACCGTGGTTGAAGAGTCACCTTTCGACCCAGAAAATGTTAAATTGCGCGCTTAGTCAGTTAGCGCAATAATTACTAACAGTTTGGCTCAAGCTAACCATTGAGCTTGAGCTAGGGTTTTATACTGAGTAGCGTTGACTTCTTGGTGGGCAGGTTTAAACTGCCTGCAGTTATTGGTGTTGGCATAAGCCAGCACTGGAATTTATATTTAAGTGAGATCATCTCCATGAAAGTTTTAGTTGGCGTAAAACGCGTTCTAGACCCTCAGGTTAAGGCCCGCGTTAAGGCAGACAAATCAGGTATCGACCTAACTAATGCCAAAATGACCATGAATCCGTTTTGTGAAAATGCCGTAGAAGAAGCCCTTCGTTTGCGTGAATCAGGCGCTGTTGAAGAGGTCATAGCCTTGTCTATTGGTGCGGCAAAGTCAGAAGAGACCTTGCGTAACGCCCTAGCATTAGGTGCAGACCGTGCTATTTTAGTGCTCACTGAAGATGTTTTAGAGCCTTTAGCGCTGGCTAAAGTATTTAAAGCCATTGTAGAAAAAGAAACTCCTGACTTTGTTTTAGTTGGCAAACAAGCCATTGATGATGAATGTAACCAAACGGGACAAATGTTATCTGCTCTATTAGGTTGGCCACAGGCCACCTTTGCTTCGAAGCTTGAACTTGTCGATGGCACAGCGCAAGTGACACGCGAAGTAGACTCGGGTATAGAAACCATCAACGTTAACATGCCTGCGGTGATTTCTGCAGACCTACGCTTGAACGAGCCACGCTATGCCTCTTTACCGAACGTCATGAAAGCCAAGCGTAAACCACTTGATAAGATCAACCTTTCCGACTTAGGTTTAGACACGGCTAACCGGCTGACTACACTCAAAGTGGTTGAGCCTCCTGCCCGTGAGGCTGGAGTGATTGTTGAAACTGTGGCCGAGTTGGTTGACAAGCTGCGTAACGAAGCTAAGGTTATTTAAGGAACCCACTATGAGCATTTTGATTATTGCAGAACATGATAACGTCAGCTTAGTTGGCGCTACTTTAAATACAGTTACCGCTGCCCAACAAATTGGCGGTGACATTGATCTACTGATTGCTGGCAACGACTGTGGCACAGCGGCGCAAGCCGCCGCTCAAATTACTGGTGTAAACCGCGTGCTACTTGCAGATCACGCCAGTCTAGAAGGCCAGTTGGCAGAAAATGTGGCCAACCTAGTGGTTTCAATCGCTGACAACTATAGCCATGTGTTATCTGCTGCCACTACCTTTGGTAAAAACTTCATGCCTCGGGCTGCAGCGTTACTCGATGTGAGTCAAATATCTGAAATCAGCGAAGTTATCTCGGCAGACACCTCTGTACGCCCAGTATACGCTGGTAACGCCATGGCTACAGTGCAATCAAGTGACCGTATCAAACTCATTACTGTGCGCATCACCAAGTTTGATGCCGCCGCTGAAACGGGTGGCTCTGCTCCTGTAGAAGTGGTCGATGCCTGCGCTGATTCGGGGCTTTCTCGTTTTATAGGTTTATCGTCTTCAAAAACGGAGCGCGTTGAACTGACCTCTGCTGCCATTGTCATCTCTGGTGGTCGTGGTATGCAAAACGGCGAAAACTTTCAGATGTTGGAAAGTGTTGCAGACAAGTTAGGCGCCGCTGTAGGGGCCTCCCGTGCTGCTGTCGACGCTGGTTTTGTGCCTAATGACTATCAGGTGGGCCAAACGGGCAAGGTGATTGCACCAGATCTCTATATTGCAGTAGGCCTTTCTGGTGCGATCCAGCATTTAGCGGGCATGAAAGATTCTAAGACCATTGTTGCCATCAATAAAGATTCTGAAGCACCTATCTTCCAAGTGGCTGACTACGGTTTAGTTGCCGACTTGTTTGAAGCCATTCCAGCATTAGATAAAGCCTTATCAGACTAGTTGGATCAACCTGTAAAGTGCGCCCATAAGCCGCTTTATTGTGAATTGATAAAACCCACAAAAAGCCCAGCTCATGCTGGGCTTTTTGTGCCTCATTATCGCTTAGTTTCAAGAAACCTTAAAAGCGCTTGCCAAGATTTTTCATCAGCATCAGCATTATAATCTCTGGACCCTGGCACCGTAAACGAATGACGTGCACCCCCATACACCTCAGCTGAGTGGGCTATTTCAGCCTTTTGCATTTGCTGAAGAGTGGCTGCCAAACTATCCATTCCAGACACTGGGTCGGCTGAACCGTGAAGTAATAGAACGGCGGCTTTAGTATTATTGTAATCTTGACCTTCTGGTGTCTCTAGACCACCGTGAAAACTAACAAAGCCGTCTAGGTCTAAGCCCATACGGGCACCTTCTAAGACAGCAGCTCCACCAAAGCAATAGCCAATCAAAAATTCTGGCACTTGGGTCGGGGAACTTGCAGAGGCAGCCTTGACCGCAGCTGAAATTCTTTCCTGAAACTTGCTTCGATCCTGATAAAGAGCGCCAGTCTCTCGTTTATAATCTTCGAATCCTTGCAGTTTCGCATCAACGCCAAACAGATCAAGAGCAACGGCTTCATAACCCAATGCAGCCAACATGTCGGCACGCTTTATTTCATATTCATTTAAGCCATCCCAATCATGAATAATAAAGACTTTACCCAAGGACTCTCCCACAGGCGCAGCCACGTGGGCTTTGAAATCTTGATTAGCCACTGAATAATGTAATTCGCTTGCCTGTGCATGGGCTCCAGCAAATACACATGATGTGGAAATTAAAGTGGCTATTAAACGATAGGGAAAAAACTTAAGCATTATCACTACTCCTGAAACTAAGGGGTTATTTTGAACATATGATCTAACAAGGTAACAGGCTATGTTATTGATGAGCATACTATGGTGTTCAAAAGCCTAGCCATACGTCATTAGTATTACATGGTCATTTAAGACCTAAACTCCCTAAAAAAAAGCTACTCTGCTTGGTATATAAAACACCAAGTGAGTTGATGCTCAATCATGATATACCCAATGACTTTATACCCAACAACTTTAACCCAATGACTTTAACCCAATGACTTTATATCAAGTGACTTTATACCAGGACATTTTATTGATAAAATTCCAAAAGTTATTTGATCACGACCGATTATAGAAAGTACATTACCAGGCCCAGTCAATACCCAAGAGGCCAGACTTATCAAAGGTTCAAACACAACCCTGCCCATTCGCATTGTAATTATGGCTGACCATCGAAAAACCCTTAAAGCTGAGTTTGTAAAGCTGAGCAACAACATCAAATGAACAGGTGAAACATATGGCACTCAGTCCAAAACCCTATGGCAGTTGGTCATCCAGCATTAGTGCCGAGCTTATTACCCGCGCCACACCGAGTGTTAGTTTTTTACAGTCTTATGGGGATGCACTCTATTGGGTGGAAGGTCGTCCCTGGGAAGCAGGCCGTAACGTTATTATGCGTCGTGATCGTCATGGCACAGTGAGCGATTTACTGCCTGCTCCTTTTAGCCATCAAAGTAAGGTACATGAGTATGGCGGTATGGCTTACACCCTTGATGACAACCACCTTTACTTTGTCAATGCGGCCGATCAACGTATTTACTGTCAGCACCTGCAGTACCCCACTAGCCCCGTGCCCCTTACACCAAAGGGACCCTGGCGTTTTGCAGACCTTATTGTCGACGCCCAACACCAGCGGCTCATCGCAGTGTGCGAAGAACACAGTACAGAGCGGCAGCCAGAGAATTATTTAGCAGCTATTGCGCTTAATAATACCAGCCCAATCATTGACAAGCTGGTGGCAGGCGCCGATTTTTATGCCTACCCCCGCCTTAGTCCTGATCAAACAAGACTTTGCTGGATAGAATGGCAACACCCTAATATGCCCTGGGACAGCACCCAATTATGGCTTGCTAATATCAGTGCTACGGGCGTCACTGGCAACACCTTAGTGGCTGGCGCCAGCGGTGATGAGGCCATTTTTCAGCCCCATTGGTCACCTGATAATACACTGTATTTTGTGTCCGACCAAAGTAACTGGTGGAACATCTACCGCCTTGACGGTGATGTTGCTAGCAGGGTGTTGCCCATGCAGGCAGAATTTGCCGCCCCATTATGGCAGTTTGGTATCACTACCTACGACTTTATCGACGCCAACACCATGGCTTGCTTGTGGACTGATCAGGGTATTTGGCACAGTGGCTTTATTGATATTGCAGCGGCTAAGCTCACCCCAACAGTGACGCAATACACCAGCATGCAATCACTGGCCTGCGATGAGCATGGGCTTTATATGGTTGCAGGGGCGGCGGCCCTTCCCAGTGAGGTGATCGCCATTGACCAGCAGGCTATGGTCACCTCTATATATGCACCAGCCACACTTGATGTGGACCCCCTCAACCTTGCCCAACCCGAATCGATACTTTTTCCCAGTGGCAATGGCCAGCTGGTGCACGCATTTTACTACCCCCCCACCAATGGGCTTTACTGCGCAGAAGAAAACGAACTGCCACCCGTTATTGTCATGTGTCATGGTGGCCCCACGGGCGCTACGAGCAGTAGCTTAAACCTAAAACTTCAGTTTTGGACCAGTCGTGGTTTTGCTGTAGTCGATATTAATTATCGAGGCAGTACTGGTTTTGGACGTACCTATCGCCAAGCCTTAAGGGGCGCATGGGGTATTGCCGACGTTGAAGACACCCAAAATGCCATCCGTTATTTGGCACAACAAAAAAAGATAGATGCGCAGCGCTGCCTAATCCGGGGTGGCAGTGCTGGAGGCTACACCGTGCTTTCAGCTCTCACCTTCACCGATACCTTTAAAGCTGGCGCCAGTCTCTATGGTATTGGAGACTTAGAAACTCTAGCTACTGATACTCACAAATTTGAGTCGCGTTATCTGGACAGTCTGATTGGCCCCTACCCGCAGCGCAAAGACCTTTATATTGAACGCTCCCCTATCCATCATGCCGAGGGCCTTAATTGCCCTGTGATCTTTTTGCAGGGTCTAGAAGATAAGGTTGTGCCCCCCAATCAAGCCGAAATGATGGTTACAATACTCAGGTCGAAAGGTATTGAGGTAGCACACGTGACCTTTGCTGATGAGGGTCACGGTTTTAGAAAAGCCAAAAATATCATTCAGGCCATGGAAGCTGAACTGACTTTTTACCAACAAGTATTTCACTTAGGAGAGTCTCAATTACCTAAACCTACACCCGAACCCGAATCCAACAACTGAGGCTATTGTTATGGTGCTGGCTATTAAACTAAAAGACATGACACTTGGTGCGTGCCATTGATCGGCCTTAAAGCTGGGCGTCGTTGTGCACATTGAGCCTGCACCTCAGGGCAGCGAGTACGAAATACGCAGCCACTGGGTGGATTAATAGGTGAAAGTAAACTCCCTTGCAACATTATTAGCAAAAAATTGGACCAGGCTCTGGCCTTAACTAAAAAAGAGCTGCGCATGGAAGCTTTTAGAGACATGGACATTCACCTCCAACAAGAGTTAATACTCCTCCCCCTTTACCACCACCAACATCAGATGCATCATGCTGAGCGGGTGCAAGGGCATCAACTCAATGGCCTAGGCTGGGTCAACTTTAAAGACATCTGGTTTGATGATGGGTGTTCGGATCATTAAAGATCACCAGCACCAATGGCCATGACACTTTCACTGCCTGCTAAAATGGAGCGACGGTGGGACTCAAAACGAGGCAGCATATGGTCTAAATAATAGGCGACCGTGGCCAACTTATTGGCTTTAAAGGCCTCGTTTTCTTCCTTAGCCACTAAACTTGCACTGCGCATCATTTGCCATGCCCCACACACATAACCACTCAACATTAATAAATCAAAGCTGATTGCTCCAGCAAACATGACATTATTGGGGGCTTGTTGCAGCAGGGTTTGGTAGCTGGATTCAAGGCCATCAATGGCTTCCTTCATGTCAGCTTGATGCTGCTGGGTTATGGCCTGCCCATGTAGGGTTAAGTCATCTCGCATTTGTTGCACTAGGTCTGCCATGGCCTCACCTTGGTCGTATAGGGTTTTTCTGCCCGCTAGATCTAATGCTTGAATGCCTGTGGTACCTTCATAGATGGTCAGTATGCGTGCATCTCTTTGATGTTGAGCAGCTCCTGTCTCTTCTATGAAACCCATACCACCATGTATTTGCACACCTAAAGAAGTTAACTCTTGCGACACTTCAGTACACCAACCTTTAACAATGGGAATGAGTAACCCAACGCGCTTATGGGCTAAGCCTTTGGTGGCTGCATCAGCTGACAGTTGGCTTAAATCAATCTGCGCAGCAGTCACATAAGCAATGGCTCGAGATGCTTCAGTAATACTGCGCATCGTCATTAACATACGGCGCACATCGGGATGGTGAATAATCGTACCACGCTGCTTAGTACCAGGAGCTGCACATTGCACTCGTTCACGGGCATATTCTAAGGCCCCTTGGTAGGCCCGGTCTGATAGACTAACTCCTTGTAAACCAACGAGTAAACGTTCGTTGTTCATCATGGTAAACATGGCCGCTAAACCTTGATGGGGTTGACCCACAAGATAACCAATGGCGCCGCCATTGTCGCCATAACTCATTACGCATGTTGGGCTGGCGTGAATGCCCATCTTGTGCTCAACATTGATGGCATACACATCATTATGATCACCTAAGCTGCCGTCTGCATTAACCAAAAACTTAGGTACCAAAAACAAGGATATGCCTTTGACACCGTCTGGCGCGTCAGGCAACTTGGCTAACACTAGGTGAATAATGTTCCCCGTCATGTCGTGATCACCCCAAGTGATATAGATCTTTTGACCTTTAACCCGGAAGTGTTCCCCGTCTGGGGTGGCGGTGGTAGTTATGGCAGCCAAATCTGTGCCGGCATGGGGCTCCGTAAGATTCATGGTGCCGGTCCACTCACCACTAATCATTTTAGCTAAGTAGATCTCTTTTAAACTGTCACTGCCATGGGCAGCAATGGCTTCAGTAGCCCCTGCAGTTAGCATAGGGCAGAGCGCAAGCGCCATATTGGCCGCATTCATCATTTCTGACACGGGCATAGAAAAAGTGAAGGGTAACCCTTGTCCACCGTATTGCTCATTAAAGTAGAGGCTGCTCCAACCCCCTTGAGCATACTCTTGATAGGCTTCTCTAAAACCAGTGGCCGCCTGAACACCGTCCGCAGTCAAGTTAACGCCCTGCTGATCTCCAGTATAGTTAATAGGCGACCATACTTGGCTGGCTAACTTATCAGCTTCTGATAATACCGCTTGTAGCAAGTCTTCACTGGCGTCTTCATTGCCAACCGCTACGGCAAAGTTAGGCAAATCAAGCAAGCGATTAATGACGAAGTTCATTTCTTCTAAAGGGGCTTGGTATTCACTCATGTTAGTCGCTCTTTTATATTACGGTGTAATTTGATACGGGACTGATTTAAGCTAATTTTAGCCTAACATTTGTAGCCAAGAGAAATAATGCCTATGATGCTGACCCAAGGGTTCCACGAAGAACTCACGAGACAACTTTTAAAGGAGCAACATGTGACTAACCAACACGGGTATTATTTAGAAGATTTAAGTATTGGTATGGTTTCAAGCTACAAAAAAACCATCACAGCAAAAGACATTGAAGCCTTTGCTGAGGTAACCGGTGACTCTAATCCGGTTCACTTAGACGCAGACTATGCTGCCACCACTCCATTTAAAGCGCGCATTGCCCACGGTATGATGAGTGCAGGTTTAATTTCTACGGTGCTAGGCACGCAATTACCAGGACCTGGATGTATCTATTTAGATCAACAGATTAAATTCAGAGCCCCTGTGTTTATAGACGACACGGTTGTGGCAACGGTGACGGTAGAAGAAATAAACCAGCGCCGCGGCCGCGTGAGCTTAAAAACCCAGTGTTTTGTAAAGGACAAATTGGTCGCTGACGGCACTGCTTCTATGATGGTCGACAAAAAAGCCTAGTGTGAGATCCACTTAGGGGTTATAGCTTAGCCGTTAAACGCCTAATTTCTTCTTCACGGGCAATAATTGTGCGTTGCAGTTCATTGAGTTTATTGCTGACTGCACCACTTTCAACTTCTCGAGATTTTATTAGCTTTCTTAAATCTTTCTCACGCCTTGAGGCATCAGACTTATCTAAAATAGTACGCTTTTTCAATTCTTTTATATCAACTTCACGTTGTTGCAGCCCATCTTCTAGGCGTTTCAATCGATTTGTCGATGCCAAGGCTTGACTGTTAGATTGTGACATATGGCGAGATTGGCTAGTAATCTCTCCACGATATTTACGCAATTCTTCTTCCTGGCTGCGAATCTGGCTAAACTGAGTGTCATGGGTAACGGCACTTCTGGCTACGGTGCCTTGTAAGTCTTGCACTTGCGCATTTAGAGCCACTTCCTTTTTATTAAAGTCATCGCGCAGCTTGTCTAATTGATGGCGGTAATAGCTTATCTTGGTCTCTAATTTGCTCATACTGGCTTGATGGCGGCTGACCTCTTCTTTCATGCGCTTATCGAGCTGTTTCTTAGCTTCTTCACTACTGGTCTGCGCGCGCTGCATTTCAGCATTAGCCTCAGATACTTTATGGTTCATGGAACTGACGTTAGTTTCGGAAGACTGCAAGTTACTGCGCAACATCGCACGTTCGGCTTCCAGTTTTTTAACGTTATTTTGACTTTCACTCAACTGAACGCGCAAGCGTTGGTTGGAGCCTTCTATCGCCTCTAGCTGGGCTTTAGACAAATACAGTTCATCTTCCAAGGCAATACCAGAAGCACTCACTACATGATCATTTTTCGAATGTAATTCAAGTTCTAAACGTGCATCTTTGAGGGCATTCTCCCAAATCAACTGCACTGACTGGTAAACTGTTTCGGGCACATCTGGACGATTATTTGGGCTGATACTGCGGCGAAAAGAAACCCTACTTTCTTGAGTAATCCACCAATGCTCAAGTTGTCTACTCAATTCTTCATTAGCTTCAATAAGCATTTTATCGGCGATAGCTTGCACACTTATTTGTTCGCCAGAGAACATAAGTTCATTAGCAATCTTGTGTAGTTTAGCGGTATCGATACGGTCATCCATTGGGTTTATACATCTCTAACAATTAACAATAATCCAAACCATTGAGTTTAGATAGCGGCTAAAATTCTACCTTATTTTTGTTATGCGGGCACCATGTTACGCAGCAAAAATTTCTGTATTTTACCAGTTGCCGTTTTTGGTAAAGGCCCAAACACAACATGTTTAGGTACTTTAAAGCGCGCCATATTGTCCTTACAATAGCTGATAATGTCTTGCTCTGTGGCTAAGATATCAGCTTTGAGAGTGACAAACGCACAGGGTGTCTCTCCCCATTTTTCATCAGGTCTGGCCACCACCGCTGCTTCTAGCACTGCAGGATGACTATACAACACACTCTCAACCTCAATTGAAGAAATATTTTCTCCTCCTGAGATGATGATGTCTTTGGCCCTGTCCTTAATTTCCATATATCCATCTGCATGCCAAACTGCAAGATCTCCAGTACG
>ENA-ORXF01002738-ORXF01002738.1-marine-metagenome-genome-assembly--contig:-NODE-2738-length-10339-cov-4.093646_pt1 | contig 10339 bp, 3 predicted proteins | sample MGYA00237864_ERZ511476 | MGnify/ENA primary metagenome ERZ511476 (study PRJEB26306, sample SAMN06343908) | marine metagenome | isolation source: coastal waters | place: Atlantic Ocean: West Antarctic... | reverse complement strand
ATAGTATGCTTTTCACCAGAATAAATATGTGATATAGTAATACTATTATCAATAAAATATTGTATTAAAGTTGGTGTGTATTTATCACTAGTATTACCATGTCCTTGTTGTCCTTTATTGTTGGACCCACAAGAATAAACAGAAGAATCCGTAGCTTTTTCAGTATAAGAGCCTTTTGATTTGATAACTTCTAAAATATTACTTGTTGTACTATTATTATTAATAATAATATTAGTATTATCAATTTCAATAGGCATTGAATGTATCTCTATATAATTTATATAAATATTTATTTGAAATATTCGCAAATCATTTTTCCATTTGAATCAGTATTATTTAATTTAACAACATCTGCATCTTTTCTTTCTGCTATAACTATCCAATTAATAGTTATTTCGTCTTCGGTATTTTCACATTCAATATGAATTTTACCATTTTCAATAGTTCCTTTAATATTATCAAAGGTCTGATTGTTTTGCAAATATAATTGACTATCTGTATTTAAAGCATCGAATGTACCTTCAATAAGACCACCCGTATCATTACATTCTCTATCAATATTAACGATACATATACCATTAATAATAGTAGCACGACCTCTATACAAATTATCATATCTCGGACATTCAATATTTCCATGATAAAGAGATTTACTATTATCTAATGGATGTTGAATTTTAAATGGTTTAATTGTTGCGGATATATTACCCATAACATCTAATGTAGAAGTTGGGTCATTTTTTCCAATACCAACATTACCCATATAATATACATTACCATCATCGGTATAAGTCCAAGAATTCATACTATATGTAATAGTTGGTGCAGGTTTAGTATTTACATACTTATATCTAATTATAACTTTACCATCTATACCGTCACCACCAGGAAAACTAGATTGTCCCTGGGGGCCACCATATCCCCACCCACCCGAACCTTTACCAGCATTTGCAGTATTGCGACTATATTGCCATCCACCATATCCACCAGAAGCATAAGTAACTGCTTCCCCAGTTATATAAGAAGTATATCCTTTGCCTGGAAGCGATTGTGCTTGTCCTAAACTGGAAGATGCATATTCGCCTATACTTCCCGCCCCTCCTCCACTACCAGCATCATTACCAATATTAACTTTACCATGATGTCCTCTTCCATCTGTATTATATTTAACAGATAAACCATTAACAAGATTATTTTCACCAGAAATCATTCCTGCTCCACCACCACTTCCACCAGATGTTGCATCAAATACATTTTCACCAGGATAATAACCATTGCCACCGCGACCACCACCTTTACTATGATAAAATGGAATATCACCATCTGTACCATAATAAATACCACTATCATAGCCTTCAATAGCAGGGCTTGTTTTCATATGCTGTCCCAAACCTCCATTACCAACAATAACAGTATATAATGTATTTGCAGAAAATGTTATATTATATTTTTCTAATAATTCTCCCGCCCCCCCACCACCACCAGCACGATATACATTATTTCCACAACCACCACCACCACCTGCGACTATTAAAAAATCACATTCAGTATCACTATCAAATTGTAATGTATATTTACTTTGATTATAAGCATTATCAATCGGTTTATATAATTCATTAACTTCGTCAGCACTTAATGCTATATCATATATACGGAAGTCGTCTAAATAACCATCAAATGTATCATAATCAACACTACCCCCCCATCTAAAAGCAGTTCCTAATCCAAAATTATTAGTATTATCACTATGAGGTGTAGATAATTGTACTTGAGTATCAGTTATAACATTATTATTTACAAATAAACTAAATTCTGTATCATTTGCAACAGCTACAATATGATACCAATTACTTACACTAACAGCTGTTGTATTAGTTAAACTAACAAATGTATTATTGCAAAGTCTTGCCCAATAAAATTGCGTTCCATCAAAACTTATATGATATCCTCCTCTTTGACTTCCAGATGCAGAGTTATCCCAACCTCCTAAAATATAGTAGGCTGTTCCTAATGCATTTAATTTAACCCAAAAACTAACAGTGAATATTTTACTTCTTAAAGTATCAATTGCTAAAGTTGTAGATATTTCACAATATTCATTATTTTGAATTAAACAAGATTCACCAATTACGCCACCACTATGAAAATCAATTGTTCCAGTTGTTAATATTATATCTTGATTATTACCACTACTATCTGTGACATCATGATCAAATTTATACCAAGTAACCAACGAAGGGGGTGCGGATAAGAATATACTATGGTAGTAACCAGCAGAAATTTTTGATATAGTGATGCTCTCGTCAACAAAATATTGTATTAAAGCTGGTATATATTTAGCACTTGTATTACCATGTCCTAGTTGTCCATCAGCGTTCCACCCACATGAATAAATATACCCATTTGTAGCTAAAAATATAGTATAATAAGCGCCAGTAGAAATTTTTGATATAGTGATGCTCTCGTCAACAAAATATTGTATTAAAGTTGGTGTGTATTTATCACTAGTATTATCATGACCTAGTTGTCCATAATAACCATATCCACAAGAATAAACATTATCATTTGTAGCTAAAAATATAGTATGCTGTTCACCAGGATAAATATGTGATATAGCAATACTATTATCAACAAAATATTGTATTAAAGTTGGTGTTGGTGTGTAATTATCACTTGTATTATCATGACCTAGTTGTCCATAATAACCAAATCCACAAGAATAAACATTACCATTTGTCGCTAAAAATATACTATGGTAGTAACCAGCAGAAATTTTTGATATAGTGATGCTCTCGTCAACAAAATATTGTATTAAAGTTGGTGTATTTTTAGCACTTGTATTACCATGACCTAATTTTCCATAATCTCCATTACCGCAAGAATAAACATAGCCATTTGTGTCTAAAAATATAGTAGAATCGACGCCAGCAGAAATTTTTGATATAGTGATGCTCTCATTAACAAAATATTGTATTAATGTTGGTGTGTATTTAGCACTTATATTACCATGTCCTAGTTGTCCGCTAACACCATAACCACTTGAATAAAGTTTATTATCAGTGGCTAAAAATATAGTATGCATTTTACCAGCATGAATTTCTGATATAGTAATGTTAGTATAATTAATATTATTACCATTATAATCAATATAAGTTTCTATTAATGTTGGTAAAATTTTAGTACTTGATGATCCTCCTGTACCACCTCTACCACAAGAATAAACATAACCATTTGTGTTTAAAAATATAGTATGGTCACTGCCAGCAGAAATTTTTGATATAGTGATGCTCTCATCAACAAAATATTGTATTAAAGTTGGTGTATTTTTAGCACTTGTATTACCATGTCCTAGTTGTCCATCAGCGTTCCACCCACATGAATAAATATACCCATTTGTAGCTAAAAATATAGTATGCTGTTCACCAGGATAAATATGTGATATAGTAATACTATTATCAATAAAATATTGTATTAAAGTTGGTATATATTTAGGACTAGTATTACCATGTCCTAATTGTCCTGATTGTCCTTTACCACAAGAATAAACAGAAGAATCCGCAGCTTTTTCAGTATAAGAGCCTTTTGATTTGATAACTTCTAATTGAAAAGTATCTGCCCCATTAATAATATTTATAGATGTATTATCTAGTTCAATAGGCATATTGAAATGTATCTCTATTTAAATTAATATAAATATTTATATAAAAATATAATTCATTAATATATTTATGTTGGATTACAAGTTTTATAGAATTGTTAGTAATTATCATAATATAGTTGTTAATAACAAAAGTAATAATGTTAGAAGCAGTTTAATTAATAACTTATTAAGAAAATATAAAATAAATGAAAATAAGATACTCGCTAATAATATTATGATATATATGTATTCACATCTAATGTATTTTGGATTGGAAGTTTAACATAATTTATTGTAAATTCTTTTTATATATTACTTAAAATGTTAATTTATAGAATAACGGATATTTGAAATAATATTAACTTAATTGATAATTATGAGTATGTTATATTTTATAAAAATAATTAATTATAATAGATTAGTACAATATATCATGAATGGGAAATGTTCCATGGATAATATAAATGACAATATACATTTAATAAGTGTTTTTATATTAAGTTTATTACTTATTATTGTGATAATATATTTTTATAAAAATATAATGCAAAAACATTGTGATATAATTGATAAATTTAGCGAAGAACAAGATGAAGCAATAATTAATGATAAAAATAATTATGGCAATGGTCATACAAGTGGTTCAGAGAGCCTGGATAAAAAAACTATTAATGGGAATATAACATTAAGACCATGTCAATTATATTTTGTTGGAGAAGAACAACAAGAAAGTTGTGACAATGATAAAAATAATAAAACATGTAAATATGAATTTACTCAGAACCCAGATGATCCGGATGATATAAATAATTGGAAGGAGATAGATACAATTGAAACTGATGGTGTAGTAAATACATATCCAAAAAAAATATATAATCAAACTTACACTAAAACAAATATTACAAATCATGATGAGATGGCTCAATGCTTTAAAAGATTTAATAACGCGAATGATATAAAATATATATATAAACAAAATGATTTAATTAGTTATAATTACGGTGGACAAACACATGGTGATACAATGGAATTAAAATATAGAAATAATACAGATGATGATTATACAATTAGTAATTTTATTTCGATGAAGTTTGGAAATACTGATAATGCAAGTGTAAATTATAGTAACGCAATCGGTAGTATATGTTCTTTACAAAGGAATAAAATATCAAGTCTAAATAATATTACCAAAAATAGTTATAACACCTTTTTTTACAGATTTGCTATTGATAGTAATAATACTTTGAAGTCTATTGTATTAAACGGAAAAAGGGTTCTAGATATTAAAATTGTTGAATTAAATAACGCTCAAACAGAATTTATTGATCGCGGTATTGCAGATTTTCCAAATAAAAATTTAATTGGAATAGACTATTCTGAAATAATAGATGATAAAATATATTTTAATGTTTATAAAAATATAAAACAACCTACTATTGCTTGTAAAATATATAAATTTAAATATAATCATCTATGTGATAATGGAATATTGAGATATTTATATCCATACGAAACAAATATGAATATAACTTCATTTATAGAAACAAGTGGTAATGACAATATAGATGCTAAAAAGAGATGGGATATCACAAATAAAGCAGCTCTATCAAAAGCAAAAATGGCAAAATATAGTAGAAAAAATCCACGCACAGATCAAAAAGATACTTTTGTATCTGATTTAAAAGAAATATTAAGTCAAAAACTTATAAATTATACGGGATTTACAGAATTAGATGCACAAATTAATGCTCTAAACATTAAGAAAAACACATGGATTGTATCACGTACAGCAGCAGAGACAAGTAAAAGTAATTTTCATACTGGTTTAACTTTTGAAAAGTTAATGGTACTCAGAAAACCAGATTTCGTTAATCCCATAACCCAACAAACTATTTATAATTCTTCTGTAAGAGTATTTAATTATCGAAGAGGTTATCAAATATCTAAGGAAAATCCTGATGCGCCATATGATCCTGCTAAAAAATACGGTAATATGGGGGTGTTGAACGATAATCTTGTTCAATATGAATTAGCTAGTAATGTCCTTTATTGGGGATCTGGATTAAGTGGGCGAAGACATAATCAGAAGTATCTACAGCGATGGAGCAGGTGGTGGTATAGGTGGAGATACTATTATAATGATAACAATTTAAATCATTTTCGTCGCACTAGAGCAACTCATCATTATAGTGGAAAAAATGACTTTATGAACTTGCGTGCTCATAGAGGGGAAAAGTACGGGTACTATTGGAAAAGTAAATTTATAGTTCGCGTTACAGGACATTACCACTTTGCCACATGGTCTGATGACGGTTCTCATGTTTGGGTAAATAATGCTCACGTGGTTAATAATGGGGGTCTACACGGTAATCGTGGCAGGAGTGGATACGCTGGGTATTTCAAAAAAGGGGAAATAAAAACAATAGAAATATCATTTGCAGAAAATTATGGGGGTGATGAATTAAAGTTTGGATGGCATAGTCCACAAGTGGGTCCCGGATGGTATCATACAGCAGATAAGAAAGTGCCAGGTGGTAAGGTAGAAAAATGGTTTTATCAAGAAATAAGAGGACAAGATGGAGGTGCATTAAAAGTGACTCCTATGTGGGATTTTTATGAAGGAGCATATTATGCAAATATTGAGGCAGATGGTACCGGACGTGAAATATTATTTGATGCAATATATATTAATAATAAAAAAGTAAATGGAATACAACAAATACCCTCTGGTACAATTGCAAACCCAGATAGATGGCATCCTATAACATATGAAGACAATACAGTAGAGGCAGATACAGATTATATTTTTTATTTTAAAGAAGCTACTCCTGATGAAAGAAAAGTAAGAATAGAACTAAAAGCAATTGATAAACCAAAAACACTAGAAGCAAAGGTTGGAATTGTTATGGGTGGAAAAGAAAAACCTGATAATGCCCAGGAGCTTGCTGAAAATAATTGGATAACTGTATCATCAGATGAAACTTGGGATACTGATAATAATATACAAACAACAGTAGAAGAAGTATCACTAGAACCATATAAATTATCCAAAGTTTCATTTAAAGGGTATATTTTTTTACAAAAAGGAAAGTATGTATTTAATATAAACTTAGGATTACCAAATAATTTAACTATTGAAAGTTCTCAATTAACATTAGATGACACAATATCAATTAAAGAGAATGTAAAATATATATTTGATTCATATGATTCAGAAACAGTGATAACCGCGAAAAAAGAAAGAGTTAATCAACAGTTGGAAAAATTTGTAGTCGGAACTGATAGTGTAACTGGGAAGCCCTCAGACGAAGTACGAGATCCAAATCCGGGTAGAGCAAGAGAAAGTAAATTCTACAAGTATAATGCACAATATTATGTATTGAATAATACTAAATCAAATGTTAATATATCATTTAATTTTAATGTAAACTATGAAAGTATAGATGGTAGCATTATAAAAAATAATCAAAGTTTAAATAATTTATCATATAGTGGAACACAAATTTATCAGGATAATAAAAAAACTAATTTCTGGAATAAATTTAGTAAAATTACACCATTTCAAAAAAATACAAGTGATGATTTTACTGAATTAAAAGAGTTTTTAACACCATTAAGTGGAAGAGGTAAAGATTTCTGGAATTTAATATTAATACAAAATAAAATAGACGATATAATTTCAGAAATTTCAAGTCAATTAGAATTGTTAGAATCTGAAAAACAAAAATTAAAGGACAAATATAATTATATAATTGATGGAATTGAAAAATTAGATTATAAAAAAAAATTTCTAAATAACAAAACATATTTTGATAATCCAGAAATTGTATTTAAACAAAATGTAAGTATATCCAATATCTTCACGAATTCTGATAAATTAGATGATGATAATCAAATAAGTAATTATATCACATATGAAAAAATTAAGGATATATCTCTTAGAACACCACTAACAAAAAATGATATCAATTTTGATGTAACAAATAATAGTGATAGGTTCATATATGTATTAAAAGACTCTATTGATGTTAAAGATGCGGTTAAAGCTTCGTTTTAATAATTTCTAAATTATTTTATATTATAATCTATTTTTTTCACATATTAATTTACCTTCATTATTTGTCAATAATGATTGTTTAATATTATTATCATGTCTTTCTGCCATAACCATCCAATTAACTTCTATTTTATCTTTGGTATTTTCACAATATATTTTAATAGTACCATCAATAACCTTTCCTTTTACTTTATCAAATGTCTTATTATTTCTTAGATATAATTGAGGATTTTTATTTAAAGCAGCAAATGTTCCAGATGACATACCACCTGTTTCGTTACATTCCTCGTCTATATTAACAATGGCTTCGCCATTAACTATTGTTTTTACTCCACGATATATATTATCATATCTAGGCCCTTCAATACTGCTATGATATAGCCATTTATTATATCCTAATGGATGATGTATCTTGAAATTCTTAGTAGTTCCAGTAATATCTCCGTCGACATCTAATTTAGATGTTGCAAAATCCTTTTGAATCGCAACATTACCCATATTATATACATCTGTATTTTCAGATTTATAAGTCCATTGAACTATTTCGTCAGGGGCTTTGAACTCCTTATATTTTATTATAATTATACCTGAACCCCCATTACCACCTGCACCATTTCCTCCACCACCCGCGCCACCACCACCACCCTTACCATTAATTCCATTTTTACCAACACCATAAGGTATAGCACCATCACCCCCACCACCTAAACCACCAACACCAGGATAATCAGGTAATGAAGCATTTGTATTCTGATTATTATGTATACTTCCACCACCGCCTCCTGCATAAAACTCGTTAATACCGGTTATATCACTTTGCTTTCCCATACCACCATCGCCCCCATAATCAATTCTCGGTGCTTGTGCAGCATTAATTCCATAATCACCTGATGTATTTCCAGAACCACCAGCGCCTCCACCACCGCCACCAGAACGAGTCCACTCACCTTGTTCTTCACGTCTCCCCATTCCACCTGGATTACCATATCCTATTAATGTTTTATTTTCAAATGCAAATGATGTTTGTTGTGTACTAATGCCACCTGGTTGATCTGAACTTGTTGACGCACTTGCCGCTCCACCACCAGAACCACCATCATTTCCCTTTGCGGCACCATCACAACCACTACCACCACCTTTTGAGATAAGACAATATAAATTGTTTAGAATACTACTATCTTCACCACCATCATTAGTTGATGAACTATGATAAATTCCACCTTTACCAACATTGATATAATATGTACCATTCATTTTCATATCATTGCCATATATAAAACCTCCTGCACCTCCACCAGCACCTGCATTATAACCACCTGCTCCACCACCACCAATAACTAAAATATCACATATAGTATCAATAGGAAAATCTATAATATACTCAGTTTGATTTTCATGACCACCACTATGTTCAAATCTCAAAATTTTATAATCAGTATCATAAGTATTAGTTGGTTCAGTGTCTGTTGAATTCCTAACAAAAACACACATGCCATTATCTAAGCTAATTGTAGGTAAAGACCAGTGACTACTTGTGTAACTATTTTCAGCATATAATATCATATCACCACCAGTATATGGTGAATTTCTTGTCTGTGTACCATGACTTCTTAATCCAATCCATGGGTCTTCGGGAGAACCACTCCCCCTATTATACCAATTTGCATAATAAGAGAATGGCATAACTGATGATTTTATTATTTTTCTAGATAAGTTGTCATATGTAGTACCAATTGCTTGTTCTTTTGAAACATGTAGCCAATGTTTGATACCACCTGTGGAAAATAAAAACTCATCAAAATCACCAAAATACACACTAAATGCATTAGTATAATTAAAAGCAGTACCGTATGTAGTATTTCCTGCTAAATTATCATTTATTGGATGCCATGTTGTAGATGTCGGTGGTAAATATCTCACCATACGCCATCCTTTAACCCCACTAGCTTGTTCAGCATAATATTGTAAATATTTAGTAAAGTCTGTATAATAAGGCATCGTAATTACAGATGATATTCTAGCACTATCTAATGAACTTCTAACTAATACATGATATTCCGTAAATTCCACTTGACTACTTCTTTTAGCCCAACCAGTACTTCCATCAGTACCAACAGAACCATCCATTGAATATCTTCTTTCATGATAAATTAAATCAGTCGTATTACTACTATTTCTATTTTTACACATAACAAATGGTGTCATATTTCTATATGTACTTGAATCAAAACGATTATAAAAATATATATTTGTATTATAACCGTCTTGCGTTTTTTTAACTCTAATTGACTTCCAATCATATCTATTTGTAAATATTTGCCCATATGTATCCCTTGACATATAAGCATATTGCATTCCGTATCCCGAACCTCTATTTTGCATATTACTATCATCACGAATAAATATAATCTCATCCCAAACATCAGGAAAAGGTTTGTCAAAACTACCATAATCATCAAATATAAATTTATGCGTTATTCCAGGAATAATTTCGCGAGTTCCGTATGATGGGTACCAATCCGTTGAAGCAGATGAAAGATATTTAACATAACGCCATCCTTTATGTGAAGTAGCATTTTCTGCTAATTTAACTGCTTTATTAATAATTACCGGTCCATTTTTATTATTAAAATTAGTAACGC
>ENA-ORXF01002736-ORXF01002736.1-marine-metagenome-genome-assembly--contig:-NODE-2736-length-10341-cov-4.014419_pt1 | contig 10341 bp, 23 predicted proteins | sample MGYA00237864_ERZ511476 | MGnify/ENA primary metagenome ERZ511476 (study PRJEB26306, sample SAMN06343908) | marine metagenome | isolation source: coastal waters | place: Atlantic Ocean: West Antarctic... | reverse complement strand
TGGTATCAAAAAATGTAAAGACTATGAATCAACAATTAGTATTAATCATCAATGGCCATTAAGTGGTGTTAAGAGAGAAACAGAACACGGAATTGCTTGTCAAATGCCAGATGGTAGATGGATAATAGAGGATACTACACAATGAACCACAATCAATTAATGAGAGTTTTAATTATTACATTTATTATAATTTGTTTTATGTGTATAATCAGTATAGGTAATAGTGCTTACGGTAACCACGGCAAAACAAAATCACAATGGTTAAATGAAAATCCTTGTATGATTAAATCAGTAACAACATCAGTTATAAAAGATGGAGTTACAACAATAACAAAAGAAGAAGTATTAAAATGTAGTGATGGATATGATGGTCCTAATTATTGGGAACTATTCGCAGCATTTTATTATAACGACTTAACCGTTCCTGCATATTGTCGAATGTATGCAAGACCAGACCATCCCTTCAAGACACCAGGGATGATGTGTTTAAACGAAAAAGGTGTCTGGGAAATAGAATGATGACCAAGTTAATAGTTATTATTACTTGTGCCGTTGTCCTTACGGTACATTGGGGATCATTTAAGGACAAAGTTAATATCAATAATACGATTGATGTTATAACAAATATAATGCAAAAAGTGAAAGGGTAAAAAACATGATTAAAATTATATTAATTGCTTTACTAGGTTTAACACTTACTAATTGTTCTAAAACAATGACAGGTAAGTCGAGTACAAACAAAACCTATAAAGTTAAACAAGAGGGTAGTACAGAGGGTGCTATTCTAAACAAAGTACCACAATGGTACATTGACGCTCAAGTTGACAAAGGTTTAATCACAAACCGTGATGCTGAAAACTTCATCTATGCCGTGGGTTCTGGCGAAAGTCCTGACTTACAAATGGCTATGGATAAAGCAATACTAATTGCAAAAGCAAGTCTTGCTGACCAATTAGAGGGTGAGTTAAACAAACGAGCTAACTACTTTATGACAGAGGATGGCAAAGAAGGTAACAAAAAAGTTGCTTCTAAAATTGACCAGACTATTGTCAACATAATCAAAGACACAAAGGTTACTGGTTATGAAGAATGGCACAAAGGTGTATTTGAAACACCACAAGGCACTTATCGAGTATATATAGGACTCAAAATGGGTATCGGTGACTACAACAGATTGGCAGAATACATTGTTGATAATGCAGAGTCTGATATAGACGTTAATAAACTAGCAAAAGATGCTACTGAAAGTTTAATTGCTGTACCTGTTGAACCTGTTACAGTAGTTGAAGAATAGACTTATGACTATAATCGTTTATACTAAACCTGCCTGTGTTTATTGTGATAAAGCCAAGGCGTTATTAACACGCCTTGGTTCTAAATATACAGAAAAGGTAGTGACCAAAGACATATCACTACCTGAACTGTTTGAAGAATTAGGTAAACAAGTAAGAACAATACCACAGATAACTATTGATGGGAAACATATAGGTGGTTACAACGAACTTACCGAGTACTTTATGGAACAAGGTAAAATTAACTTTAAAGGAGAGATTATATAATGAACATAGTATCACAAACACATAGAGGTAGTGCTATAAGACACGATTTAAAAAGAAAAACTATGATTGAGTTTATACAAAACGGCGAAGTCATTAAAGGAATATTTAAACTTGATAGAAAAAATGATATAGGTAATGGACCTTACATTGGTGTAAAAGATTGTGAAACAAAATCTTGTTGGCAAATAAATACTGATACAATTATTTCTTTGGCTTATCTATGATAGATACAGACGAAAAGAAACAAAAAGATATAGAACGTATGGCAGAATTACGGTCTAGAAAGAAACCTGCTAAAATGACAGGTGTTCACCCATCAATATTAGAACTAGAAGCTGACCATGAATGGTCTTATACAAATCTTAAAAAGTGGATTGAAACTCAAGAGGGTGTTGCAAAGGCAGCAGGGCAAACTGAACGCTCAAAATCATCAGAAATGAGTAACAAAAAAAGAGAAGCAGCTATGAGAGAAAGGCTAGATGCTCAGGCTTACATTCGCATAATCAAACGATACATTCGCACAGGTGATTGGGATGGTATGTACTACGGACCAAATGAAAGTAAGTTGACAAAGTGGAAAGTTATAGCACCAACAGGTATATAAATAGTAGTATGGATTTAACAATATCAGACAATGCATATACACACATTGGGAACTTGCTAAAAGAACATGATAAAAAGTATGTTCGATTACAGGTAAAAGGTGGTGGGTGTGCTGGGTTTGAATACGAATGGACATTTGAAGATGAACAAGATACAGATGACCATGTAATAGACAATAGATTATTAGTACACAGAACAAATGAACTATATCTAACAGGTATAGAAATAGATTATAACAGCGAAACATTTGGTAGTTTCTTTACATTTAATAACCCAAAAGCAAAATCACAATGTGGTTGCGGAACATCATTTAGTATATAACATGGGTAAAATATTACAGTTTCCAATGCATAGAGTTAAACGAACTGTGCCAGAGGTAACAATTTCTGACGAACAAAAACAACACTTCAAAGAAGAACAATTCATTGAGCAGTTGACAGAACAATTAAGCTTAGACGTATTAGAGGTTCTTAAAGACAATGTAGTAGATATTAATAATGATATATTTTTAAGAGATTTAGCAATCACTATAGAAGCCATTAAGAGTCTATTGAAAAGAGATTTTGGCAAACCTCATCCAATGCAACAGATTACAGATACACTTGTTAATATTCTTACAACACCAGATGGTAAGAAACTTACTGAAATTCACTACAATAGAATCATCAAAACTGTTAAAGCCGTTGTGACACCCCCAAAACCAGAAGAAAAACAAGAGAAAACAGTAGATGTTGACTTTGAATTTGACCTAGAATAAGTGCTTTACATTTATTAAGAAGTGTGATATAATAAGATATATGATAATAGTTGATATAAACCAAATAATGATTTCAAACCTTATGGTTACTCTCAGTAGAGATAGTATGACTTTAAGTGAAGATTTAGTCCGACATATGGTTCTAAACTCTCTCCGAGGCCACAATAAAAAATTTAGAAAAGAATACGGCGAAATGATAATCGCTTGTGATAGTAAGAATGTATGGAGACGAGAAGTGTTTCCTAATTACAAAGCAGGTAGAAAAGCAAACAGAGCAAAATCAGAACACGATTGGAATGCTATCTTTTCTATGTTACACAATATCAAAGATGAGATAAGAAACTTTTTACCTTACAAAGTTATTGAAATAGAAACAGCAGAAGCCGATGATATTATTGCTACACTAGTCAATAGATTACAAAGACAAACAGGTCCTAATCATGCTAAGAAAGTATTAATACTATCTGGTGATAAAGACTTTATACAATTACATAATGCTAATGTTAGACAATATAATCCTGTACTATCTAAATTTGTAGGTACAGATGAAACACCAAGTATATATATTAAAGAACATATATTAAAAGGTGACCGAAGTGATGGTGTGCCTAATGTATTATCAGATGATAATGTGTTCGTTGAAGGTAGACGACAAAGACCTTTAAGTAAAAAGAAAATTGAAGCTTGGGTAAATGAAATGATTATGACATTTACTGAAGAAGAACAAAAGAATTACAATCGAAATCGACAATTAATTGATCTAAGTTGTATACCGCCTGAATTAGAGGCGAAGATAATTAATGAGTTTAATGATGTTAAAGTGGCAAGTAGAGATAAAATACTCAACTACTTTATAACAAAAAAACTTAAAACTTTAATTGAAGTTATAGATGAATTTTAACTTTGAAAGAACTGTTAAGGAGATAACACAATGGCTATAATAAGAAGAAATAAAGACGGAACAATACAAAGCGATAGTAGGGGATTAGAACCTACACAATCACACCCAGCATTAGCAACAAAAAAAGGAATGGCAGCACTACAAGAAACAGGTAGAGCAGTTCCACCAATGATGTTTGAGATTGCTGCAAAAATAAATAACGCTAAAGATAAACCAAGAAAACTTAAAGTACTGAAAGAAAATGATTCAGTAGCTTTAAGACAAGTGCTAAAAGGTGCATTTGATCCAAAGATAGAATGGGCATTACCAACAAGTGAAGAAATACCATACAAAGTTAATGATGCACCAATAGGTACAGACCATACATTACTATCTCATGAAGCAAAAAGATTATATCTTTTTACAAAAGGTGGTGATAATACACTATCAAATACAAAAAGAGAAACACTTTTTATACAAATGCTTGAAGGTTTATGTGCTGAAGAAGCAAACTTTTTAGTAACAGTTGTAAAGAAAAAAGTGAATAATGAATATAAAGGATTCACTGCCAATCTAGTGAAAGAAGCATTTGGTTGGAATGATGAATTTATGAAGAAATAGAGGTTATTGCCGTAATAAATCTAGAGCCCTCTATCAAAAACCCTTATTTTTCAACGATTTTAGAATATTTCGCATTTATTCTAAAGTATTGATTTATAAGGGTTTTTTTATTTGAGAAATGACAGAAAACAAGGGTTTTTGCTGCCCGAAAGTGCTTGATTTATTGCTAAAATAGTGTATTATAGTAGAATAATAATAAATAAAAGGATACATTATGAAACGACCAATACTAGAAATTCAAGCAAGAATAGAAAATTGCACAAACGAAGATTTAAATGCTGTAATCGGCATGATTAAAAATCAAAGACAAATCCTGGCGATGAACGCTGGGTCAACATTTAATGTTGGACAAAAAGTTACATTTAGTAATATGACTGGACACATTGAAAAGATTGCTCGTACTAGAGCAGTAGTTCAAGTTATTAACGGTCCTAGATACCGTGTTCAAATGTCAACAATGAGGGCTGCTTAATGAATTACTATTGCATGGTGTCTATCAAAGATTCTGATAGACCAGAGATTTTAGAAATTCAAGGAGTTACATGGTTTGCTACTGAAGAATTAGCATATCAATATTATATGTTTTTGAAACCTGAATTAAGAGAAGAAAATGTTTTTCCAGTTGAAGAACAAGATTTATCCTCTTTTGAAAATATAAGCTCTGAAGATATAAAAATCGCAAAAACAAAAACTAGATTAACAGGACTTGAAACCGGCGTATTAGTCGGTCAAGGTTCATCATATGAAAAGGCAATAAATGAAATTAAATAGATACGAAAAAAAAATAATCAAAGCAATTGTAGAAAGCCGTAAGGGTATCTACGAAACACCTAAAAGAGTTAAGGCAGAATACAAACCTTGTAAAGAGTATGACGCTGCCCTTTCTTTGTTTCTGAAAAAGTTAATCTATGCAGAAACAACAAACGAGTTAGAGATAGAAGGTCCTGCTCTACCACAACCAAAGTTTAGATGGTTTACTTGTAAACTACATAAAGACTATGCTACGAAAAGAGAGTTGAGGAAACTACTATGAAATACATTTCTTACCTACTAGCAATTTCAGGCATATACTTTTTTATATTTGCCTGTCAACCAGCACCGTGTACTGATGATGGGTGCCCAGAGTTTAATGAACTAACACAACCACCAGAAAATTCTGATGTGGGAATGATTGAGAAAGAATATTCTATTATACCAGTTGTTGCAACAGATAACAAAGATGATTTTGTATATTCACTAAATGAATGTATTACTCATCTATACACAGATGTACCTAGAGAAAAACAAATTCCTAGAGAACTAATAATTGCACAGGCAGCATTAGAAACTGGTTGGGGAACAAGTAGATTTGCTAACGAGGCAAATAATTTATTTGGTATTAGAACATGGAATAAAGATGAACCATATCTATTACCTATACCGTGGACAAAGTGGCCAGGTTGGGGTGTGAAAGTATTTAAAACCAAATGTGATAGTGTTGCTCATTACATTAAAATAATAAACGAAGTTTTTGCTTATGAAGAATTTAGAGAAGTGAGAGCAAAGATATTAGAACATGGTGAAACACCAAATGGATTAGATTTAGCACACACATTAACAAAGTATGCTAGTAGACCGAACTATACAGACCTAGTCGCAACATTAATTAAATATAACATAAGAGGTGTATATGAACTATAGTGAAGAATTGTATTGGAAAAGAGTAATGACATTATATAATGCATTTCAAGATGCTACAAATGATGATTTTAAAAGATTGTGGCAAGATAAGTTACATGAATTAATGCAACTTCAATCAAAGTACTTGACAAAAGACTTAAATGATGTTATAATAGCGTAATGAATATATTTTATTTACATAATGATACTAAACTATGTGCCGAACAGCATGTAGACAAGCATGTGGTTAAGATGATTGTAGAGTATGCTCAACTATTATCTACAGCACACAGAATGATTGATGGTGACGAATACATTGGCAAGAGTAAAACTGGTCGTAAAGTTAAACGATATAAATTGAACAATGATAACTTAGATAATGTTGTTTACAAAGCAGTACATTATCATCACCCTTCTGCTGTATGGGCAAGAGAAACGAAAGCACAGTATGAATGGTTATACTCTTTATTTGTAGAACTAGGTAAAGAATACACACATAGATATGGCAAGATACATAGTACAAATGCTTTACTGAATGATATACTATGTAATGCACCTATAAATATTAAACAAGAAGGTTGGCGAGAACCACCACCAGCAATGAAACTTTACCCACAATGTATAGTTGATGGTGATAGTATTCAATCTTATAAAAATTATTACATTGAAGCAAAAGCATATTTTGCTAAATGGTCTAAACGAGAGCAACCAGAATGGTTTGTAGGGAGTACAATGAATGCCAACATATAGATTTAAAGACCACAAAACAAATAAGATATGGGAAGATTTAATGCTTATATCTGAGATGGAAAAGTTTATTAAAAAGAAACATATCGAATTATTACCACCAACACAGATGAATATTGTATCAAGTGTAGGAACGCTTGATGGTAAAACTGATGGTGGTTGGAAAGAAACATTAGCTAAAATATCTGAAGCCCACCCTGGTAGTCATCTTGCCGATCAATATGGTAGTAAATCAATTAAAGGTGTGCAAATTGCTAATATGAGAAAAAAACACAAAAACAGAATATTGAAAGGTGGAGGTAGATAAATAGTAGTATGGCAGATTTTGATTTTCTAGACGGTTTTGATACAGGCGGCGATTGGGGGTTTACAGGTGTTTCTGAAAAACCATCAGACAAGTCAGTATCAGATTCAAAAGCAACAGAAGCAGTAGTTAAACAAACATCCGAGAGTGTTGGTAAAGCAGTTTCAGGAGAGATTGTGAATAGATTAGAGAGTAAGTTAGATAAAATTCATTCACTAATTAATTCTACTAAAAATGAAATCAAAGAAAAGAATGAAGTAGAACTAGATATTGCCAAAAAACATATGGATGATGAGTACGATTTACGAAAAGATACTCTTGGTAAAGATATGAAAGAGAAATTTACAAGTTTAGAAAAGTTAATCATTCCACTGCTCATCAAATTAGCAAAGTCTCCAGAGGCATACATACATTGGCCTAACAGAGCAGAAGTCATAGAGCAACAAGTTAAAAAAATCATAGCAATAACTAGAGGGTAATAATGAAATTATACCGAATAAAAATAGAAGCTGATGTTTATGCGGCATCTGATTGGGATGAGATCAAAAAAGATTTGGTTATAGGATACAAAGATGCTGAGGGTAATATAACAGAAAAGATACCAGGCAAATATGAATCAATTAAAATTTTAGATATTACTAATGATGAATATACAATAGAGAAAACGCTTGACAAGGACTAGATAATCTGTTATAATAAAGACTATGAACAAATTAAATGCCTTTATGAAGGAGAAGTATGATATGAAATCTTTTATACATACACCCTCTACAAAACTACTTCCCGAAATACATACCGAAACAATTAAAGGCAAACGCTTTTATGTTACACCAGAAGGTAAAAAATATCCATCGATTACTACTGTACTATCAGGTCGAAGTAAAGAGGGTATCAACAAATGGCGTAAGTCTGTTGGCAATGATGTAGCGAATAATATAATGAGAACTGCTGCTAAAAGAGGCACAGCCGTTCATCAGTTAGTCGAAGATTATCTAAACAACAAAGAACTATCTAATCAAGAAGTTTTACCTCTTGCTCTATTTACTATGCTAAAATCTGAACTAGATGATATAAATAATATAGTATTACAAGAGGGTGGCTTATATAGTGATAAATGGGGTATCGCAGGAAGAGTCGATTGTATAGCAGAATATAAAGGCAAATTATCAGTAATAGATTTTAAGACATCCATAAGAGAAAAGAAAGAAGAATGGGTAGAGAACTATTTTATTCAAGGCTCTGCTTATTGTGAGATGTATGAAGAACGATTTAACCAAGAGATTAATCAAGTTGTAATCCTCATAGCAGCTGAAGATGGTGCGGTTCAAACTTTTATAAAAGATAAGAAAGATTATTTACCTTTGCTGAAACCAGCAATAGAGGAATTTTACAAAGACAATGAAGCAAATATTTAAAGAATTATTTATATGGTTTACATTTATAGGAATAGTATATACAGTATTTAATTCACTACAAGCAGAAGAAAAACCAAATTATGATTTAACACAATTAATACCTAAACCTATCCCACTATATTGTGGGGATACTTCATTTGTATTTCAAACAGCATTTGAAATATTTGGCGAAGTGCCAATAGCAGGTGCAGAGGTGAGAAGTGCTGGTGATTTAAATAATCCTGTTATAGGAGTATTAACATTCACTTATAATGAGCAATGGAATAAAGGAACATTAATGATGACCATACCTAGTACATTTGAAACTTGTATATTAGGTTACGGAGTTAATTGGGAGTTTTTTCCTGATTTAAAAAGGATTCTTGATGAAGGTAATGAGAGTAAGTAGTATGGACCTGGGTGCAATACCCAGCGCCTCCACCAAATCCTAGATAGACCTTTAAGGGGGCGAAATAGGATCGACAGCTATTAGAAATTGTACTGGAGAGGATAGTCCAAAGACTTTAAACTATTACAAACGCAAACTTTAATGAGTATGCATTAGCAGCCTAGGCTGTTAGGGGTTTGCCTGTACCTTGCAACAGAAACAGGCACTATAAAGGAGATTATATAATGATACATTTTTGTTTTGGTAATGGTAATTCAAGAAAAGGAATAGACATTGAACAATACAAAAAGTATGGTACAGTAGTTGGTTGTAATGCAATCTATAGAGATTATACACCTGACATACTTGTAGCATTAGATTCGAGAATAAACCATGAGATTTATAGAAGTGGTTATTGTTTTGAGAATACATCTTTTTTAGGATACTGGACACCGATACCAAGTTTTATTGCTGAAACTATGTTGTCTGAACAAAAAGGTAGAGTTGATGTAGAATTTAATGGCTGTCAAGAAGCAGTTTATCATGGCGCTGATGGTGTATTTACTTTCATGCAAGGTGTGGGTAAAAACCCAGGTATGACATATGTAACTGGTACAAAAGAAGATAAGGTACAAAGTATAGAACCACTTATAAATGATTTTGCTTATGCTACAGGTACTAGATCCGTTTATCTTTCATGCGAAATGGGTGCAGATGAAGTTTATATTATTGGTCATGATTTATACTCAACAGATGATAAAGTGAACAATGTATATGCAGGTACCGATTGTTATGCTAAACAAGATGCTGATTATGCAAGACCTGATAAATCAGAGAAAGACGATTTACACCATTGGATTAAACAACATAAGAACACATTTGATTCATACAAGTTTACGAAATTTTATAAAGTTAATCCTGAAGATGAATCAATTAATGTTAGAATTAAAGAATGGGAAGATTGTGAAAATTTAGAATACATAACCCTTAAAACGCTTGACGAAAAGTTTAAAATATAGTATAATAGTAATATGATAATAACACCTAATAAATTTGCACTACTAATCGAAGATACAGTTAAAACTAAACGAATGAGTTACATGGATGCCATTATCTTATATTGTGAAAACAATGGGGTTGATCCAAGTAATACGAAAGCACTAATTAATAAAACACTAAAAGAGAAGATAGCATTTGAGGCACAAGGTTTAAATATGCTAAAAGAAAAAACAGCAAAGTTACCAATATAAGGAAATATATGTTAGAAATAATTATGATTACATATGCTATCGCATTAGTCGGCGGTATATTAATAACCGCAGCAAATATCTAAAAGAGGAATAATGAATGGTTTTGAAGTATATAAAATCTATTTGGCAATCAAACTCCACTTCACAAGTAAAAACCAATCTTACGACTTTCATAAACA
>ENA-ORXF01002735-ORXF01002735.1-marine-metagenome-genome-assembly--contig:-NODE-2735-length-10342-cov-2.601266_pt1 | contig 10342 bp, 9 predicted proteins | sample MGYA00237864_ERZ511476 | MGnify/ENA primary metagenome ERZ511476 (study PRJEB26306, sample SAMN06343908) | marine metagenome | isolation source: coastal waters | place: Atlantic Ocean: West Antarctic... | reverse complement strand
TGAGACCACGCTTACATATAACGAAACTTTTAAAGATGTTCATAGTTTAACACTGTTAGCGGGTAATACCTTACAGCGTTTTGAAAGTAGTATTTTTAGCATAACAGGTAGAGATTTTTCTTCAGAACTCCCGAATCTTAGACAACTCGTAAACGCTACTTCATGGACAAAACCTCTTACTAGCTATAATTCGAACTCTTTAGTTTCTTATTTTGGTAGAGCTATTTATGCCTATGATCAGAAATATATTCTTACGGCCAGTTTAAGAGCAGATGGAACTTCGAAACTACCTAGTTCGGCTTCTGAAAATACGTGGGGTACATTTCCTTCAGTAGCAGTTGCATGGAGAATGTCTAATGAAAATTTTTTAAAGGATAATGAAACAATTAGCAATTTAAAACTAAGAGCTAGTTGGGGAGTTATTGGAAACATCAATTCTTTAGACAACTACCCAACAGATATTAGATTAGCTACCGTAAATACAATTCTAGGTTCAGATAACAATAATTATCTTTCAGGTCTTGCTTTAGATGGAAGATCTAATTCAAATATAAAATGGGAGCTCACGAAATCCCTTAATTTTGGAATAGACCTTAGTTTATTCAATAATGCTTGGTCTGTGACCGGAGATTATTTTATTAAAACTACAGATGATATGCTCCTTAGATTACAAGGAAGTACACTTGAGGGAATTGGTGAGTTTCCTTTCGTAAATGGAGGGTCTGTTGAAAATAAAGGATTTGAATTAAGCCTAAATTATCAAAAAAACCAAGGTGATTTTACCTATAAAGTTTCTGGTAATTTATCTAAAATTGATAATACGCTAACATCAGTTTCAAACGATTCTTCAATACCACATATTATAGGGTATAATGTTGCTAGTCATACACCGCTCTTAACTGAAATTGGTGAATCTTTATTTTCTTATTATGTTTTAGAAACAGCTGGTGTTTTTCAAACAGATGCGGAAGCAACCGCTTATGCAGTGCAACCAAATGCAGTTGCAGGAGATTTAAAATTTGTTGACCACAATGGTGATGGCAAAATTACTGACGACGATAGAGTAACTAGAGGTAGTGCTTTTCCAGATATTACCTACGCTTTTAATGCAGATTTTAATTACAAAAACTTCGACGTGAGAGTCTTCCTGCAGGGGGTAAGTGGTTCTAGTGCCTATAATGGTTTTAAACTAACCACAGTATATCCTAATCAAACATCGGTTGGCCCAGAAGCAAATTTATCTGCTGACGCTATGGATACATGGAGCCCAAACAATACGGGATCCTCTAACTTCAGATTAGGCGGTGCTGGAGACAATTTAAGACCCTCTGATTTTTGGATTGAAGACACCAGTTACTTAAGACTAAAAAACATAACTATTGGCTATACATTTCCTGCAATAAAAGGAATCAGCAGGCTAAGAGTTTATGCAGCGGGTGAAAATTTATTTACGCTTACAAACTATTCGGGATTAGATCCAGAGGTTGGGAATCCTATGGATTACATAAAAGAAGGATGTACAAACATCATTAACATTTCAGAATTATCAGAAAAACAAGCAAACGTAGCAATGGGATTTTATTTACAGCAATTACTAAAAGATAGAAAAAATGCAACCATAGCAAAACATGGGAAATCAAAAAAACAAAAAGATTATAAATTTTTTGAACCAGTTTTTATAATTCTTGAGGAAGCACACGTATTCATTCCAAAAGATCATGATACAGCAGCAAAATATTGGGCTGCAAAAATTGCCAGAGAAGGAAGGAAATTTGGAGTAGGTTTAGCAATAGTATCTCAAAGACCACGCAGCGTAGACTTGAACATACTCAGTCAGATGGGCTCATTTGCAATAATGAAAATCATACAAGAGGATGATCAAAGACAGATAGCCTCAGCAACAGAGTCTACCAGTCGTGAATTGATATCACAATTAACATCATTAAATGTAGGAGATGCAGTTCTTGTTGGTCAGTGGACAAATTTGCCATCAATGGTTCATGTTGAGGAGGTTAAGGAAAAGAAAATGGGAGCAGATCAAAGTGCAACTAAAGCTTGGATAAAGGCAGATAAAATGAAAAATGTCGCAGTAGAATCCACACAAGGGTTAGTTCAAAAAGATTTGTTGTTAGACTAATGTTATTTTCACATATTGCAGATACACATTTGGGATTAGTTCAGTATGGCTCTAATGAAAGAGAACAAGATGTGTATGATGTTTTCAATCAAGCAATTGACAGATCAATTAAAGATAATGTAGATTTTGTAATATTTGCAGGAGATATTTTTCACGTACCTAATCCAAATGGTACAGCAGTAATACAGATGGGAAATGCATTAAAACGTCTAAAACAAAATAAAATTGATTCATTTTTTATTCTAGGTGATCATGACATTAGTAGAATTAGAGGAACTCCAATTCCATACATATATCATAATTTAGAATTTTCAAAATACATAGGGAATGGAAAACCAATAGAATACAAAGGAATAATGTTAGTGGGTTTAGATAAAATAAGAAAAAATGAAATGCCACAATACGAAGAAACATTTTCAAATTTAGATAAAAGTGTTGAAAAATTTTCAGGACACAAAATATTGGTGTTACATCAAGGAATTACAGAGTTTAACAAATTTGCAGGGGAATTACAATCAACAGATTTACCAAAAAATTTCACATATTATGCAATGGGGCATTTACATGATAAAGACATCAAGCAATTTAATCATCTAAATGGACCAATCGCATATCCAGGATCAATTGAATTAACAACTAGTGAAGGAATTAAGGAGACCAAAAAAGGATTTTTTGAAGTAGATATTTCAGGAAATGAAGCAGTACCAAATTGGATTGAACTAGATACCAGACCTCAATTTTCAGTTAATACGGATTACAAAGAATTAACAAAAACAATTGATGAAGTTATAGAAAAAATTAGTGATTTTACAAAAAAACCCATAATTGAAGTAAAAATACAGGGCAAGGACATAGATACAGACTACATTCAGGCACAAATTACAAGATTGAATTCACTTGTACTCAGATGTCAATGGAAAATCACTACAAAACAAATATCAGATTCATCCGTATTTTTAGATAGACCAAGTGTAATTGAGGATGAAATGTTCAGACTTTCAACAGAGGCATTAGGTTCAGAACAAGATGCAAATTTTGTAATAAAAGAACTTCTTCCAGTACTATCAACAGACGGAATAGATCAAGCACTACAAATAATTTTAGAAAATTATGAGAAATTCAAAAAGGAAGAAAATCAATGATAACATCAATTGAATTAGTAGACTTTTTGTCACATTCAGATACAAAATTAAAATTCGAAGAGGGGGTAACTATTTTTGTAGGAGATAACGGTGCAGGAAAATCAAGTATTATTGATGCAATTACATTTTCATTATTTGGTCAACATACAAGAAAATCAAATAAAGGATTAATCAGGAGGGGAACAAATCAAGGATATGCAAAAATAGAATTTTCAATAAAAGACAAACAATACGAAACAGTAAGAAAAATAGATAGCAAAGGAGGGTTATCTGCAATATTTTCTGAAACAACAAACAACGATAGAGTGGAAATTGCAGCAGGAGAAAGAAAACAGTTTGGGGAATCAATGACAGAGCAAGTTGAAAAAACAATAGGAATGGACTTTGAAAAATTAAAAATAGCATCAATTGTTCAACAAGGAGAATTAAATGCAATAATTAATGCAAAACCAAAAGAATTCAAAGAATTACTTAATGCAATAATTGGGATAGACAAACTAGATATCGCATCAGAATCTATGAAAAAAGTTACAAAAGAATTCCGTGAAAAAATTAGAACAGAATTAGGATACGATGATACACATATAGAGATTTTAACAAAAGATTTTGAAAAATATCAATGTGAGATAAAAGAAACAGAACCTGAGAAAAATCAATTAGAATTACAGAAAAAAGAGATAGATAAAGAACTTGTAGAATTACAGGAAAAAGAGGAAATTGAAACACCAAAAAGAGATAAGATAAATCAATTAGAATTACAGAAAAAAGAACTTGTAAGATACGTAAAAGAAACAATCGAAGGAATTCAGCAAGAAATTAAAGAAAATGAGCGTAAAATACATGATTGTAAAAATTGTTTTGAAGAATTAAAACTAAAAACAGATTTTGAGAGAAAGCTAGAAAAAGTTGAAGAAGAAGATAAAGAGGTAATTAAAAAAATACAAGAAATAACAAGTCAAATAGTATCGTTAAAAGAAAAAGAAAAACTAGCAGAAAAATTACAATTGAAAGATAACAAATGCCCAGTATGTGATTCAATTGTTGAAAAATTAAATCCATTTTTTCAAGAAAAACACATCAAAGAAGAACTAATTAAATTAAAACAAGATGTTGATTTAAAAGAAAAAGAACGAATAATGTATTCTCAAGAAAGAGATAGATTTGTAACAGAATTGCAAAAAATAAGAGATGCAGAAGCAACACTCAGAGCACATTCAATTAAGACAAAAGAAGAATTAGTCGCAATTCAAAATAATACAGAAATTAAAAAAGAAAAACTATCATTAGCAGATAATGAAAATTTAGAGGAAATATCAGAAATAGATGATCATACAAAATTAATTTTTAGAAATATTTTGAAATTAGAATTAGAAACAAAAGGATTTGATGAAGGGGAATTTAAAAATCTCAAGGAGAGAATAGTGGGAAAACGAAGTAATCTATCTCAAATTGATCAACAGATGGGAGGAGTCTTAGAGAAAATAGAAAAAGCTAAAAAACAATCCAGTATTATTGAAAAATCAATTCTAGAACTTGAAAAAGTTAAAAAATACATGTCAAGGTTAGATAAAATTCAGAGTAGTGTTTTCAGTAGAGATGGCTCAGTTGCAACAAGTTTGAGATCATGGGCATTAAATTCAATTTCAATTAAAGCTTCAGACTATCTATCAATTTTAAATACAAAAATTCAAAGAATTGCATTATCAGAAAAAGCCAGAGATGTATCTATTGCATGTCATTCAAAAACAGAAGTTTTAGAATTAGAATCTCTAAGTGGCGGAGAAAAAGTAAGTGTTGCGTTGGCTTTACGATTAGGAATGGCAAGTTTACTAGGTGCATCAAATCTAAATTTAATGATACTTGATGAACCAACAACACATCTAGATACTGAAAGAAAGAAATCATTGGTTGATGTATTATCACAATTATCAAGAATTGAAAAATCACAATTACCAATGCAATTTTTAATTATTACTCATGATGCAGAAATATTTGAGAATTCAAATGTTGAACAAATTTACAAATTTGAATCCGGAGAAGAAGGAAGTAAAGTTACAGCACTTTAGGAAATAATTTTACTTTATCCAACATAAATTTTAAAAATTCAGATAACGACTTTTTTCCGTCGTATTTCAAATTCCATTCTTTGACAAGTTTATCATAGAATTCCCATTCAGATTTATCTTCTTTGAGATGAGGTATCATCATTTTCTCAAATGAATCAAGATTCCAATCAGTTGGGCACATTATATCACTCATCTGAGATAATTTTCCATCCTTCATTTCAAAAGGATATGATTTACACACACCTGGCTTGAAATCATTAACTGTGCACCTAAAGACTTCGTCAGTTTCTTCAAGGAATTCACATGCGCCATTGATTTGTTTTAAGGTAAGATCTACAAGCCCTTCTTCCACTTTAATTCCAAGAGAATAGTCCTTTGCACCAATTAATTCTAAAAAACTTTCAGGTTTCAAATTTAATCCAGTTGAAAGTCGATAAACATCATGAGCATTAACAAATATCGTGTATTCTTTACAGCAATCTGTATGACATGAAACGCATGGGAATTTGGGAAGATTATTGATAACTGAAGTCATGCATTGTAAAATAAATTTTAAGTATTAAATGTGTAAAAAATTATTCTACAATAATTGTTCCTTGCATCCAGGTGTGTAGCATACAATAGTATGGTTGTTCACCTGCATTTTCTGGAATCCATTCAAATGAATCATCGATACTCATAATTCCAGTATCAAAAGTTCCACTTGGAGAAGGACTAAATCCATCAACAGTTCCGGCAGTAAAGGAATGCATTGCCGCAGTTGAATCAGAATTTATCATTGTTACTACATCACCAACACTTACTGTAACTATACTTGGAGTGTAACAATCAAGTGCTGTCTGACAATCCATACTCATGCCAGAGTTGTCTGCTGTTTTTATTACAGTTTCAGTTGGAGTTTGAGATGATACTGTAGGAGTAATAGTAAATGCAGTTTCAATATTTTTAGGACCAAAGATAGCATCACCATGGCCTAAACCCTGAACAACAACTTGAATTTGAATTAAAGAATCGTCTAATGGACTACTTTCGTGAATTGGATATTTTCCAGGATGACGATGTGATGCAGGATCTGAAAGAATTGAATCTGAATTTTGAGTAGCAAAGATATCATAATTTACATGATCAACAATATTTCCATCATCATCTCTAAATTCAACTTCAAGAACTAGTGCCTCACCCACATTTGTAGTACTTGGTAAAAGACTAGGGTTAACTGAAAGTTCATTTAGGTCTTCTTCGATTTGAGCAATTTTATTTTCAGGAATTACTATTGCATTAGATTCAGGTGTTTCTTGAGGATCAAGAGATATTAGAACAATAGATGCTACAACCAATAATCCAACAATTGCTATTAATCCATATGTAAAGTTCATCTCATCCACCTGTTAATTTAGCAAACTTTTCGTTCTTACTTAACTTTTCCATAAATTCAATATTAGATAACGCTACTATTGCGGATTCGACGACTGGTTTATCTGGATCGTTTAATGCCTTTTGAAGAGCATCTTTTGCGGCTGTAGAGCCAACAACACCCAAGGCAATGGCAGCTTCATGGCGAACAAACATGCTAGAATCATTCAAAGTAGAATCAATTAAAGGCGGAATGGCGCTGGAATAAGACATTTGACCTAATGCAAATGCTGCCTCATGTCGTACCAATTCATTTTCGTCATTTTTTAAAACTTTAGCGATATGAGCAATTTTATCTTCTCCACCAAAATCAACTAAAATACATGCAACCCTTGTTCTAACAACATAATCTGAATGTTCTAAAAGAGAAACAAAATATTCGGTATCTTTTTGTTCATATTTTAATTCCATCTCTGCAAAAAGTGCTAATCGTTCTGGAGTTACAGCCTGCAATTTACTTTAAAAAATTCTGCGGTCTATATTAGCCTACTTGAAAAAATATGAAAAAAAAATAACGGTATCTATTTATCGTAAAAAAAATAACTCAACAATATGGCTGTAAAAATAGGTGAAAAAGCACCAAACTTTGGAGTTTCAGAATGGGTTCAAGGCGCTCCAACAAATTTTGATCAGGAAAAAGATCACATTGTATTGTTAGAAGTATTTCAAGTAAATTGTCCAGGATGTTTTATGGGTGCAATTCCAGATGCAATTAAAATTTATGAAAAATATAAGGATGAAGGGGTAAGAGTCCTAGGTCTTGCAACAGCATTTGAAGATTTTGATAAAAATAATTTAGATAATTTGAAAATGCTTGTAGAGACAGGAGAAGTAGTGGGTGAAACAAAAAGTGCATTAGCACAGTATGGTCAATTACAAGAAGGAAATAGGTTATCTTTTAAAATTCCATTCCCGTTAGGAATGGATAATTTAACAAAAAGTGCAGATGAAATAACTCAAGAAAAAATACTAGAATTTATTCATCCACAAATTCCAGATTTTGATTCAAAACCAGAAGATTATAGAAATCAAATAATCCAGAAAGTGAAAGATCATATGAGATCAAAAGAATACTCTGCTGAAACATTTGAGAATTTTTCACTACAAGGTACACCATCAGCAATTCTAGTAGACAGGAAAGGAATTCTAAGAGATGTGTCATTTGGTCAAACAGGTCACATTGATGGAATGATAAAGAAATTACTTAGTGAAGATTAAGTTATTTTTTAGGTTTTCTAACTATAATTACAATACACGGAACTATAACAATCAAAGCAAAACCCAAAACTAGCCAAACAAAATAATCATCAAAAATAGATTCAGAATCCAGAGGTAAAGTATCGTTAGAGATAATTGAATCTAAACCAACAAGATATTCAGAACCAATAATTTTTACAACATTATTTCCAGAACCAGTAAAATTTAGAGTGATAAAACTAATTTTTTCATTAGATTCAACTCTAGGTAAAAACTCTTGATCATTTAGATAAAACATAAAATTTCCACTCAAAAGATCTTTAGGTATAATTATTTCAGCTAAATTATTTTCCAATGCACTATCAAAATAGAGAGTAATTTGTTTTTCATTCTTATCAAATGTGTAATCGGTAAGATCAAAATTAGAAGTTAATTTTATTTCAAACGCATAGCCAGAAGTTTGAACATCAAGTCTATCGATAAGACCAGTTGCATCAGATAACGATTGTCCAGATACAGGAGCAATTACAAAAAATAATGCAACTAAAATAAAAATAACAAATTTCAATCTATGCAGATCGTGGTACTCGTTTGTTTAATTCTTTATCCTGAGCAATTCTAGGATGATCAGGATCTGCCAAAATAACTTCAAACCAATAGTGTTTTCCATCTTTATAGATATAGTAAGAACCTAAAAGTTTCATGTTAGGATAACGCTCAAGAACTCTTCTTTCTGCAACAGTTTTCATATCATCATCAGCTTTAATTCTAAGAACACCAAGATGTTTTGGTCTTCTACCACCAGTTGGTCTTTGTTTTCTCATACCACCAGTTCCAACTCTCATTCTAACAACAACAATGCCTTGTTTTGCTTTATAGCCTAATCTTCTAGCTCTCTCTATTCGACTTGGTCTATCAATACGAAGAATCGCATTTTGTTTACGCCATCTAATCACACGTTCACGTAACTCTGGTGCATTTTCTTTCCAGAGTCTGATCCATGTTTGATCTTGATAACTAGGCATATCAAGAATAAAAAATCCCCTTTAATAACTGATTTCAGAGTCTTTATTCGTAATCTAGCAGTGAACTTTAGAACATACACAAAAAACAATCAATTATTCTAATCAATGTAAATTCTCTGAGTGATGAACATAGTCATCAACTCAGAGATCTGTTTCCACAGAGAACGCGATAGTACAAATCAAATAAAGTTATTAAAAAAGATTCCTTGATAAAAAAATTTCAGATTCTTATTGATCAAGTAAAATTTGAAACTTATGAGATTGGGGAAAATTATATTTTTTATGATATTAATCGGAAGTACAGGTATAATTACATCAGCATATGCTGAACCAAAAATTTCAATAATTATGGAAAAAACAACATACACCTATTGTGAAAAATTAGTTTATTCAATCAAGGTTTCAGAAATTACAGGAGACGCCGCAATTATCCATATTAGAGATGGTGCAGGTGGATCAAGTAGTGCCATACCAATTCCAATAGAGAAATTATTAAATCCCATTCCATCCTTGCATGCATTTGAAAAAGATATCTTTCCATTAGGACAATATTTTATTGACGTTCAATATTTAGGAATAGAGACTTCAGCAGAATTTAATTTAATAGATTCAGATAACATGTGTATTTCTGAAGCAATGCAACCAGTTGTAGTAAAATGGATAAATGAAGAATTTACAGATGGAATGTTAATTAGTGGATTTCAAAATATAGTAGATAAAAAATTAATCAACATACCATTTGAATTTACAGAAAAAAATATAGGCAAATTAAACATTCCAGAATGGGTTAAGAGTATTGGAAAAGGATGGGTGATGGGAATAATTTCAGATCAGATGTTTGTTCAAAATTTACAATATCTAATAGATGAAAAAATTATTTCTTTTCCAGTAGAAGTGGAGAATGAAATATGAATAGATATTCAGCAATCACATTAGTTGCAATAATTATCATTATCATTCCATTTGCATATTCAGGATTAAATATTATTGGAGCTAATCAACTAGAATATAGATGGAATAATGATGTAGAAGGATTTTCATTTTTTGAAATGTCAAATAATGGAGAAGTGGAATTTTGTAATCCAATGTTATTTTCTACAAGTTTCCAAAAATTTGAAATAATATCATTTTATGATGCAAAAAATATAGGTGAATTTGAAATTAATTCATCAATGATTGAATCACAATCATCATCAATACAAGCGGGTAGTTTTTCAACTGAAGAATTTCAATCTACTCAGCATATGTTTATGACATTAGATTATGAATTTAATGGAGGTGCAGTAAGGATAGATCCTAACAAATTCATAGTATTGGTAACAATTGAAACCCCAATAATAGGAATAATCCCATATTCAAATA
>ENA-ORXF01002734-ORXF01002734.1-marine-metagenome-genome-assembly--contig:-NODE-2734-length-10349-cov-4.731990_pt1 | contig 10349 bp, 14 predicted proteins | sample MGYA00237864_ERZ511476 | MGnify/ENA primary metagenome ERZ511476 (study PRJEB26306, sample SAMN06343908) | marine metagenome | isolation source: coastal waters | place: Atlantic Ocean: West Antarctic... | reverse complement strand
TTTAGTCACTCATTTCATCTACACACTGGAACCCAAATATTTTTCCCATAATTTTTTTTCATAATTTTTGCCCAGAATTTTTTTTATTATTATTTTTAGGGGCCGATTGTTAGGAAATGAAAAATCACCTCTATAAAGGAGTAAAACAAGTATAATAGGCTAATAGTAAGTACCTGTTTACACACAGAGGGTATTGACCTTTTTAAAACCGATCAAAAAAGTAGATGGCAATGGGACCACTATGAAGTCTTACCAAGTCTTACCTAGTTTCTATCTTATTGTTGGGTGAGGATTGGGTGAGAGTAATGCTCTAATTGTTTAGCTCCCTAAAGTATAGAGAACTAAACAGAATTTTGGAGGCAACGCCCAGAATCGAACTGGGATACAAGGATTTGCAATCTATTACCGATTAATATTTATTCGGCAGTACTAGGCTTACAAGGTTTCATATCCACATACTTTCTGGCTTTTATCTCCATTGGTGATTATCTTATATTTATGACTAAACACCAAAGCAAGAGTAAAGTTGGGGGAGAATTGGGTAGACCTCACAACCTTTCAAAGACTGAGAAGCAGTACCTAGAGTTTACAAACAAAGCTGTTGATAAGTTCAAAGCAGATAAGAATACTCGTATTTCATTCCAAACAACTGGCTCAACATTAAAAGGATTAAGACTTTGTTATTACTATAAGACAGGTAAGAAAACATTTGAGCTTAATATAAGATTTGCCAAGAAGACATACTCTCAACAGTGGGAATACAAGAAAGGTGTCTTTGGTTGTAGTGAAGTTGAAGATGAGATGGTGAAACTTAAGGACCACAAAGATAAGGATGGTCATTGGGAAAGAAGTCCAAAAGAAGAGTTAATGACAGAAGGTGCTTTAAAGCTTTCACAGAAGATGACTATAAGAAAAGTCATAGAAAGAATATGTGAAGACAATTTCCCTAGAGCTAAAGTCACTGGCAAGATAGCTTCACACTCACAAATTGCCTACACAAGATTTTTAATGGGATACAATCATAGAAGAGATTGTTTACTTTTTTCAGATGATAATAATGGATGGGGTCAGATCACATTTATGCCCAAAGGTAAGATAAAATCTTGGAAACAATTATTCAAAGAATACCCTCAAAGAGTAGGGATGATTAAGGATGGTCCACTTAATGTTGACAATGAGGTGTCACTTTATGATGACCCTTTAGGCTCACTTGTAATTGATGATTTAACACCTGGAGTTATCACAAGATATTTACACCAAAAGAATAGAACTTATGGCCAGAAGAATAACATGTTGAAAGCCCTTCAGTGTTTATGGGGTTATGCTAATAGAAAAAACTTAATGGGAGATAACCCACCATTAGACCCTACCAGAAGACAGTATGGAGGAGTGACTATTGTTAAAGATGAAGTAAGTAATTTTGCAGGCAGTAAATATAATGAGACTACTTTTACAATAGAAGAATTAAACCAAATACATTTTGCCTTATATTCCTTAAGAAGAAAATATCCTTTTCAAGTTGAGATATTGTTGTTCTTATTATGCACTGGAAAAAGGCTTCTTGAAACCCTGAAGATAACCTGGGCCATGATCACAGAAGATGAGATCATATTAGACAGGACCATTACAAAAGGTAGAAAAAAAGAAGTCGTTGATATTACACCACCTGTTAGGAAGGTGCTGAATAGCCTGAAAAGACAGCTACAAAGAAGAGGCATGGGATTACAAAATAAAACAAAATGGCTATTCCCCTATATGAGAATTAGCACCAAGAAGTTAGCAGATGAGATTAACTATCCTGATTATATCAACTCACATTACACTAGACAAAAAACTGTAAGAGATGTCTGGGCTTTAGCACTTAAGGAAGTTGGACTAGAAGGTGCTGTTAAATCATTAAGAAAATCCTTCTCAACTAAAGCAGTTGAGGTACTTGGAACAGCTTCTAAAGGTAAGGCATTAACTCACCATTTAACTGAAGAAATGTTATCTGGTAAATATGATAAGACACCACCCAAAGTTAGAAAAGAGTATGCTCACCAAGTTTCAGAACACTTTAACTTTACGAAAAATACTACATTGAATTGATGTAAATTTGCTTTTATCCCTTGAATGATTATAAGGAATATATGGTGACTAAAGCAAGAAAACTCAAAGACCCTAAAGATAAAATACCAGATAGAGTTTATCATGAACTGATAAATGGACCGAGACCAGTTAAGAAATTAACTGACTGGAGAGACTTAGGAGAAGCTTTAGCAGACCTGGATGTGACACCTCAAATGGTTGCTAGAATTGTTAGAGAAAAAATATCAGACGATAACACTAGATTTAATTGGAAAATGATTAGGCTTACACTTTATGTGTGGGAGAGAGATAAAGAAGATAGAGAAGGTTATTTAAAACCTAAAATTGATACAGTCAAAGCAGTTGTTGGAGGTAAAAAGTTTATGCAATTCTTTGAAGGTTATTATCCTGACATAGCTCATTCTTTAAGTGGCAAAGAACTTGTTCACCATAATGCAAATGAAGTTAGAGCTTTAAATAAATTGATCGCAGAAAAATCACAAAAAGAACTATTGTTGACTGAAGGGAATTTCTTCCATGAAGGCCAAAAGAATAGAAGGATGACAAAAGCTCATTTACAGCATATTCTTCGGTTGTAAAAATAGTACTATCTATCCCTTGACAATTCTCAAGGAATAACTATATTCATATTAAGACTAAACAAGGCAATATGAATAACTACATTAAACATACATTCAATAAACCATGGTTCTCACAAAGTGAAACTTGTAAAGTATTTTGCATAAGTGAAACTTGGTTGAAGACACAAATGAAGAACCTTATGAATGAGGGTAGGGACCTAAAAGAATTAGGCCATTTCACTATTGAAGGCAAAAGAGAAGCTTGTTTTTTCCCACAAATGCTAATGGACTGGATTGTAAATAACAAAATTCAGAACATGACTAAATATGACTATGAAGAAGCTGAACAACAAAAGCTTACTTCTAGTATTAACCAACTAACAGAGAGAAATAATAATGCCTAAAAACTATGACTGGAAAACTGACTTTGACTGGACTGACAAAAATGATGAGCCTGTTGGAGAGAGTAAATTCGTTATCACTACAAATGAAGAGGACAGCTTATATGCAACAAAAGATAGTAGAGCTGTACCATTTTTAGATTTTGAAAAACCATTTCAAGATTACCTAAACAATGTAATTAACTTTAAGGAGACACAATAATGACTGTATTAACAACACCTAAAGGTAGAGCTATATTTCCACACCTTACTGAAGCAGACACTATGTTTCATCCAGAGGGTTTATTTCATGTAAAACTAGAGTGTTCTAAAGCTGAGAGTGAAAAGATAATTTCAGCAATTAGAAATGGGATAGCTCAAGAGATTAAAAAACAACATGATGAGAACCCAAACAAAGCTGTCAAAGAAGCTAACGCACCCTATGAAGTTATTGATGACAAAGTTGTCTTTAATTTTAAACTTAAAGCTAGTGGTACAAGAAAAGCTGATGGCAAAACCTTCACACAGAAACCAGTAATCTCTAATGCAGACTTATCAGCATTTGATGAGACTAAACAAATATGGGGAGACAGTGTTTTAAGAGTACACTTTGAACCTTATTTTTGGAATATGCCTATTGGTATCGGTTGCACCCTAAGACTAAAAGAAGTTCAAGTGTGTGAGCTTGTGACAGGTAGTGCTTCAACATCTAAAGCTGACTTTATTGCTGAGCCTATGGTTGAGCCGAAAGTGAATACAGTACAGGAGAACTTTTAATGCCTAAAAGATATTTAAAAATTTCTGTATCTTCACCAAGAGTAAAAGGACCTTCTAAGTCTAACTACTTTGCTAAGAGAGAACCTATGGATGTTTCAGCAGATCAACTTAATGACCTCAATGGTTTTATTACTAATGGTGTCTTTAGGTTAAGACCTGATGATGACAATAATAGACTTCTTCTCCAGGTTACCTGGTATCTAGCAAATCATAATGAATTTCAGGCTAGACATATATTAAGATCACTTGGCCTAACTGCAAAGAAGATCAAAAATTACATTGAAGAAGAGAAGTCACTTCAAAGAAGAAGACCTGAAGAGAGTGGTTTTATAGAGCTTCATAATAATCCAATGCCTGAAGAATATAGAGTGAGGGGAAACTAATGAAAAAAGAAAATAAAGATAATTTTAATGTGCTAGCTGAATTCATAAGGGGTAATGGGGATATGTGGTTAGACATTAATGAAAATTTAATTGTTGAAGCACAAAAAGATCTTAAATCCGAAGAACCTGATGAGCTTCGTAATATTGCTCATTTGTATTATGAGAAAGCTGATCTTATTGAAGTACTAGATATCTGTAATGAACATAAGGAAAGTTCAAATCGTATTGCAGAGAAAATAAGAGCTGATCTAAAAAGAAGTGATGCAATTTTTGCAGGCCATAAAGATGAGAAAGCTATGAATAAATTTTATCTTGTAAATAAAAAACCAAACTAACAATAGGAGTAAATATGAGCAGAAAAAATGGAAGTGTTGACAGTGTAGATAAGAGACTTGAAGGAGGTGGACCAACTTTAGTAGCAGAGAAGGACCCACTGCATAACATTGATTTAGATCTAATGAATGCACTAAAGGAAGCATTTGATGAAGCTGTTAAGGATGGTTTCCAAGGTGATCAGCAACAATGGCAAGATAGTTTAAGTCTTTCCCAGCTTAAGAGGATCGGAGCTAAAAATGGTGGGTTAATAAAAATGTCCATGACTAAAAACTAATGGCTCACAATATGGATATGAAAAAAGGATTATATCCTGATGAGCCTGGTTATAGTGACTGGAACGTAGGAGACTTCAAGAAGGAGTTAAGTATAGAAGGAGCACTAACAAAACAGTATCAATATATTGAGCCTAGTAAGTTTCACCAAAAATTAATGAAGACAGGTGACTTACCTTTAACTGGTAGGTCAAATGATGATGTTAGTTATACAGATATTTTAATTCGTAATGATTATGAGATGACTAATCACCAAAGATACTTTCAACCTAAAGCCTGGAATGTTCCTAAATTAATGTTCAATTATCATGCACTGTATCAACTGTACTATATGGAATTAGATACCAACAAAAAATTATTCAAGTTAATGCAGTGGCATAAAAAAGTTTTATTAAAGCACATAAAGTTTCTTTATTTTAAATACAAAGTAGCTGAAGAAGATAGAGCTAAAAATGGAGAGATTGATGAAGTTTAATAGCACAAGTAAAACACCTGGAGTGAAACAAGAAGAAAAGCTATTCGAAAACATTATAGATAATTTAGGTAAACCCAAAGTTTCAAATAAAGTGAGACCTAAAGTTAGAACTGAAACTATGTCAGAAAGAATAGAACGTATCACCTATGAGTTTGATGAAAATAACGTTAAGCCAAAACATTTAGATAATCCCTTAATTGTAAGCCATGAAGATAGAGCTAGTGGCAGATTAAAGCCTAAACCATTTGATAACCTGGATAAGTCAACATATCCAAGTAACCCATTGCAGAAAAAGCATTTAACTACATGGGAAGTAATGATGGACACTGCAAAGAACCCCAAAGATAGTTATGACAGGGAAGACGCAAAAAGAGTTAGGAAGGCACTTTTAGAAGATTATCAAAATCCTAAAATGAGAAAATACCTAGGTGATGATGAATTAAGACTTATCGGTAAACATAAAGATCAACAGAAGAAGTATGAAATTCCTAAAGTTGAAACACCAGTTTATATTGAACCAATAAGAGTAACCCCAGTACCTAAAGCCAGTGACTACATTAAGAAACAAAGTGTAATTGAACCTGGCCTGTCCGAAGATTTTATGTCTCTACACAAAGAGATTAAAAAGAATATGGATTACGTAATGGGTAAGGACCAGAAAGAAGAAAGCACAGAAAGAAGTGAGAACGACAACAATTATAAGGGGGACCATGACAGATAAATGGAAATATAAATCTGTCTCGTTGAAGAACTCTACTTATTCTATGCTTAATGATTTAACTAAAACTTTAGTACCTGGAATGGAACTGTCCAATGCTAAAGCAGTAGAGACTTTAATAAGACGAGAAGTAGCCGAGTGTAATTCTTCAGGAGACAATAACTTGAAGGAACACAATGAAGGTAATAAAAAAATCTAAAACTAAAATCACAGAAAAAATAAGAAAAAAGTGGGGTGCTTGTGAGCATAACGAAATTTCTTATAAAGAATTAGACAAAGGTTTTAATGAACTATTTATAGCTCATAGAAGAGTTTGTAGAGATAATGATAGAAAAGGTATTATCCTAAAACATGTAGTCCAAGGACATACAAAGAAGACTAAACAGTGGGAAGCTAAATTACTTTACACTGGCCAGTTATACGCAAAGAAACTCAACGACATGAAAGCCAATTATCAAGAGACACTTGATGAGTGGGAAGTTGCTTATAATAAAGTCTGTGCTGAACGTAACGAAGCTTATGAATACAACACTGAAATATTAAAAAAGAATAAAGACTGTATTAAGAAAAATAGAGACTTTGTTAAAGTTAATAAGAAGCTAGTTAAAAGACATATTGAGATTACCAGAGCTTATAATGGAATTGCAGAGATGGGTAAATTTGCAGAAGAACTGGGAATAAATATTAAAGAACACCAGGAGAAACTTCCTGAACATGAGTTCAATCAAACACACACACTTTTAGAAAGTGGAAGAGTTAATCATAAATATACATTCATACCCAAAGTTAAAAAAGAGGAGGGTAAGAAATGATTATATTATCACTTGAACAATTATTTGAAGGAAACCAAAACACTAGAGGAATTCTAGCAAGATTTGATGGTGTTAAAAAAATAGCATTTTCAGAACCTAAACCTTTTGATTGGGTGAAACATATAAATGGTGAACAACCTCAAGGGCTATCACCAGTTAATACCGAAACTGCAGAATGCAGATGGTTATGTTTAGATGTAGATTTAAAAATAAAACCTGAAGAGTTTTGTAAAAATATATTTGAGAAGATAGGACATCAATATTTCTGTTTTATGACAATGGGTGGCAAATGGAGAGTTGTTGAATTCCTAGATGATTGGATGGGAGTTGATGAGGCAAAAGATAGAGCTAAAAAACTAGAGCAAAAAGTTGAAAAACTGTGTGGATATAAATGTGACAGTGGTCACACACTTCCACAAAGTTACGACATAGAAAATGGAATGCCAGGTGGTTGGATTTTTATCCCATACCATGACAAGAAGACTGTTTGCTATTCTCCAGGTGGATTGCCAATAAACAAACAACAGTGTGAGTTTAGAGCTCATTATCGAAATTACCCCATGATTGTTTCAGCAGTTGGAATGAGAGGTGAAGGTGAGGGTGGAAGCAGAAGGAAAGCTTTGTGGATGGTCATGTTAAATATGAAACATGATGAGACACTTGATGTGTCACTAGAAGAACTAAATAAACACTTTGAGATACCTTTAGATGATATGCAGTTGCAGTCAGACATTAGACACGTTTCTAAAACCACTGCTAATGAAAAGTACGATAAGAAATATTTTCTAAATGGAATGCCTGGATGGGTGCAAAGTATTTGTGGAGCTAAACCATATTTAGACGCAAAGAGCTTTAGTGCTGTATCCACTGAACTTGTGGAGCAATATCACTATGTAAGAATTAGAGATGATATGTTTGAACTTGATACAATGACCTTTGTAGATATGACAGCCTTTGATCATATGTGGGCTCACTACTCAAAGAAATTTAAAAAACCTATGACCAAACTCTTATTAGAAGATGAGAGAATGAAAAAGGTTATTAGATATTTTACACACGCTGGAAAGCCTGAAGGTATCGTTGAGATTGCTGAAGGTGAAGTTAAAGGTCTTGATGGTGGAACATATCTTAATATTTATAAACCAAGTGACATTGTTGCAAGCAAAGGTGACATCACCAGAATAGATGAATACTTTAATTTTGCTTTCGGTGAAGAGAACTGGCTAATCGTAAAACAATGTATTGCCTTTATGCTAAATGAACCTGGAGAAAAAATACAATGGTTTCTAATCATTCAAGGTCCAACTCAAGGTGTTGGTAAGAAGTTATTAGCCCAAGTAATGCAAAGAATGTTTGGTGCTAGGAATGTTAGACCTAACGTAGCCTTTAAAGATTTAACAGGTCCTCACTCAACAATAATAGATGGTGCTCAACTTATTATCTTGAATGAAGTCGCATTATCTAAAAATACTGGAGTAAGAAAAGAGTTATCAGAAGAATTTAAAAATTTAATTACTGATGATAATTTAATGGTTAATGCTAAATTTAAACAACCAGTGGAGATACCTAACCTGGCTAATTTCTGGGTGTTATCTAATAGCATTACACCTGTCTATATGGATTCAGAAGACAGAAGAGCTTGTGTAATTCAAATAAGAAGAACTAAAGAAGAAGTGCAAGAAATGCTTGTGAACCAAGGCTATAAGAAAGACTTGAAGGACCTCTATGATGACCCTTCAGCTTTTAAATACCATCTTATGAATGAAGTTAAGTACGACAGGAATATGTTCTTTGAAAATGCTCCAATGAATGCAGACAAACAAGAAATGATTGAAGCAAACAAAGGTGAGTTTACTAAAGTTATGGACATGAAGTATGAAGCTTCAAAGTTTCCATTTGGAAATCTTATTAGACATGACGCAGTTGAAATGTATTCGTTTAAGGGAATGTTAAACTTGGACACTACCTTTGAGGCTATGTTGACTAATCCAACCTTTAGACAAACGAATAAGATGTACTGGGGTTTAGATGAGCTGAAGGACCATATAAAATCCATAGCGATATCATGGAAGGAAGGAAAGCCTGTTGCTACCAGACAAATTAAAAGTGTTTATGGCTATATGCGTGTTTGGTTAATTCATGATTATGAAGTTAAAGGCAGAAAACTTTCAACAATGACTGAAGGTGAGCTTGGTGCAATATGGGACCAGAAGTTAAGTCCTGAAGATATTAATACAGCAGTTACTTCAATGCCTAATTATGAGGAACCCTTTAGTGAGGACAAAGAATACGACACTAATTGCTGGAGTTGCAAGAAAGCGATAACTCAAACCCATGAAAATACCTGTAATGAATGCAATTATGCCATTAAATGTGAGTGTGGTCAGTGTGCTTGCGATAAGCCTGGTAATGAATTCATGAAGAAAAAAGGGGATATTTTCTAATGAACCCTACAAGTAAAAAGAGGAAGTCAGCTCTACTTCAGAACATGGTTAAGGATAAAATCTTAAAAGCTTTCCCACACCTGAAGAAGAAAGATGTTGTTACTGCTAGTCATGGCCAAACTGGACCTGACGTAGTGTTATCTAAAGTAGCCAGAAAGTTAGTAGGAGTAAATTTTGAATGTAAAAATCAAATGAGAATGAAGACAATTTATGATTGGTACAAACAGGCTTCCAAAGGTCAACACACTATGATACCGGCAGTTGTTTGTAAGATGAACACCAGACAACCACTTGTAGTTATAGACCTGGATGACTTCATAGATTTAATTAAATAGCTTTCATCTCTCATAGCAAAAGCCTTTCTCATAGAGGGTATTGTCGCTTAGGGATTAAAGAACACTTTAAGTTTTACTTTATGTTTTAACCTGAGAGACTTGAGAGATTGAGAGAGTGTGTGTTTTCTAAAGGACTATTAGTGTTTTATCTCTCAGCTCACTCAAGGTATACTGCGTGTCAACACAGTGGGTATAGTAGGTACAAACAGTGTTAAAATTGTTAACGGAATTACCTTTTAATTATGAAGACAGACACACATTTATACACAGTAACCAGAGGTGAATTTGCAAATGAGATAGGTAAATCAACAGGTTCAGTTAAACAGGATATGCGTAGGGGTAAATATAAAGAGTTATATATTTTCAATAACTCTCAGTACCTTTTCAAGAGCCGAGAGGCAGTGCGTGAAATAGGGGTTGTGTACCCAGTTAAGATGTACCCAGCAAAACGAAAAATTAATAGAGGCAATCATGAAGTTGCAGTTAAAAAAGGAAACTATCCTAATCAGGCCTTTGCTAATCACAATCACATGAAGAAGATGATTGCATTAAGAGGCAAACTATCAAATGAAGAGTTGGCATTGGTTCCTGGAATAGAAGCCAAAGCAAAAGAAGAACGAAGAAGACAGGTCCAAGATCAAACTCAAACACATAGAGGTGACACTTTGAGAAACACTAGAAGTCATAACACTATGTATCACCCTAAGTATGGAGGGTTTGTATCTGTTGATGATAACAAGTATAAGTCCACGAATTATGGTAAATTCAG
>ENA-ORXF01002729-ORXF01002729.1-marine-metagenome-genome-assembly--contig:-NODE-2729-length-10367-cov-6.377454_pt1 | contig 10367 bp, 23 predicted proteins | sample MGYA00237864_ERZ511476 | MGnify/ENA primary metagenome ERZ511476 (study PRJEB26306, sample SAMN06343908) | marine metagenome | isolation source: coastal waters | place: Atlantic Ocean: West Antarctic... | reverse complement strand
CCAAGTACCCGACAAAAACAGTCGGGTATTTTTTTGTCCAATTTCCGCACCGCTTTTTCATTGGAAGATGGCTTTGCTTTTAGTGAGGCGACTTAGCCGAAACCTTATCGCTCTTGATTTGCTCTGCCAAAACTGAGCCGACTTAGGCGAATCCTTCTCATAAATTTTTCTACAAAAAAAACCCTGCTATAAAAACAGGGCTGGAAAAGTTGCGATGCCGTAGCACCGCGGAGGATCTAAGCAACCTTTTCGACTTCAACTTGCAAGTCATTTAAAAATTGTATGCCTTGATTTGCTTTTGCACTTGCTTTAAATATTAAAGACTTATCATTCTTTAAGGCTTTCAACCAACCATTTAAATATTTTGTATGGTCTTCGTTAACTTCCATTGGCTCGATACCAAACTGGCAAGACTGAAAACATGCACCAAGTTCAGCGACTAATTCTTCGAAAGCGTAATCATCACGAGAAGATTTTTTTATTAACCTGTTCTCTCTCGTTGTGTGTCCTGTCCAATGCGTCAACTCATGAAACAAAGTACCATAAAAATTTTGTTCAGCAGTTGCGTCATCAGTTTTAAAAAAAGATTCCATCGGTGGCATACCAATTTTATCTTGAGTTGGGTTATAAAAAGCAGATGTTTTATCATACTCAATAACCGCTTGACTATTTTTAATCCATTGGTCAGCGTCAGCCTGTGCAAATTTTTGTCCATCGCCATCAATATTAATTTTGTACCCATCTGTTTGCGACTCGTTAAAAATTGTATAGGTTCTCATCATCGGATAAAACTTTGCAGTTCCGTTAGGGTTTACTTCTGTTTTTGATTTAACAGGTTTGAAGTATATTATTTTTGTGCCATGTTGACCTTTTGAAATTTGTTTTCCTAATCTATCCCATGCTTTATAAGTTCCCCATTTGCCAGAAGTTTTTTCTTCACCTAACAAGATGAATAAATTAATCCCGTTGTATTGCTTTCCGTTTTCACAGTTGACAGGTAGAGAAGAATTCCCAACCCATTCTTTAAGCCAAGACGCACCGCAAGTTTCCATTTTATTTGTTACGCTATCAGTTACCGAACTCATTAAATCCATTTTAATATTTGTCATTTCTTATTTCCTTTTTGTTGTTGTGTTAGATTATATTATAACACAGGTAAATAATAATAATACACTTTATTATAAAATAAATATCTCAATATTCGCACAGCTTTTTCATTGTCGATTAGCTTTGCTTTGCTGTGCTGTACTGAGCCGTCATAGGCGAATCCGTAAAAAAAAATTTTGCCTTCGGCATAAAGAATGACTCGCTAATCGCTCGGCTATGTAAGGGCTAAAGCAAATCAAGAGCAGAGCAAAAGCCATCGGCAATGAAAGAGCCATTGTCCTACATGAAAGTCGTGCGAATAATTCACCTACTATTTCTGTGGGTTACTATATATTTATTTTAAAATAAAGGTGGACATAACTTATACACCTGTGTTATAATAGAATCTATTAAACAACAAAGAGAGATAACATGACAAGCACTAATTCAACAGTAACACTAGCAAGAACTCCAAGCCTTTCAGACGCACACGCAGAGGCAACAGAGATTTGGGCAGAGGTTGGAAACAATCCTATAAATATATATAGTACACACATAGACAACGCCTCATTCGATACTCTAGTTTATGCGGTTGCATTAAATGACGAGAGTTTCGTTAAATCATTTATGGAAATCTTAACTACATTTAATCACAGGAGTGCAGACTAATGAGCGACTTTAAAGAAATGTTATTCTCGGAAACTATCGTACCTTTAAACTGGCAAGAACTACAAGCCAAAGACGAGGCAATGCAAGAAGAGATAGACCACTTGAGAAAGATGGATGAACAAGCTGATGTAGTTGACAGACTACATGACGAAATGAAAGAGTCGGGCATGGACTTGTCAGACTTTATAGATAGTGGTTCAACTTATTAAACTAACAGGGTTGTGGGTCATTTGATCCACAATCCATAACGGAGTAAAGCAATGACACAATGCAACACTACAAGAGATGTAATTTTAGCAGGCAATTCTTTTACTGGTAAACGAAGAGCCAACACTAGAGTAAGTCAAAGAGTATTAAGAAGAAAGGCAAAAAGAAAACAACTTAAATTGAGAGGTCAAAATGTATAGAGTAATTAATCACCACACTAATGAGGGCTGGCGGACTGCACTAGTAATTAAAGAGGGTCGCAAGTGGACACACCTAGTTTATTATGAACACCCAATAAGAATTAAGAAGGTGTTAAATACTGAGCCACTAAAACATTTAACAGGTTACGACCAACCAAGAAATATGAAGTACGCAGTCAAGACAGTACACAGAATGGCAAGGGCTTATTATTTAACTGAAAGAAATATCCCTAAGTCAATAAAGAAAGTGTATAATATATATTTTAAGATGTGTGATATAGCAACTTACAATAAAGGGTGGGATGAAAAGAGATAGATTGTTTAAGGATATGTTAACTCAGTTGGTGGGGAATGTTATCGAAGCAAACCTGTTACCATGTAAGAGAGTGTGTTGTGAAGATGGTCGACAATCAGAAACAACAGGCATGGGTTCAAATCCCATACATATCCTTAAGCAATTTTAATAAAGGAGCAACATGAAAGAAGATAATATTTACAAAGCAATATCAAAAGCACAAGGACTAATTGGTTCAGTAACTAAGAACGCAAAGAATCCTTTCTTTAAATCTAACTACGCAGACTTGAATGAGATACTAGAACAAGTCTTGCCAGTCTTACAATCAAGTGGCATAGTATTAACACAATGCCCACAGATTACTGGCGGTCAGATTGATGTACTTCATTCACGACTTACATTAATAGACAGACCCGAATCATTTATTGAGTCATCAACTAGATTGTACTTGCCGAGTGCTGACATGCAGAAGTATGGTTCAGCTATTAGCTACGCAAGAAGGTATTCAATTCTTAGTATGTTAAATCTAAGAACAGAAGATGATGATGGTAACTCTGCAACCAAGACACCAACACCAACGCAGAAGAAGAACATGGCTATCAACAAAGCTATGGATAAGTTAGACGAGGCAAAGAAGAACGCAGACATTGAAACTGCTACACAAATATATGAGTGGGCAGAAGATAATGATTATGTTCAAGTAATAGACAAACACATTAAACTATTTGGAGAATGATATGAAATTAAGTAATCAAGAAAGCAGAATAATGAAACACATGAGTGAACACCGACTTAAAAATACAGACGATGAACACTATGGGTGTGGAACAATACATGCAATGGGTGCATGGAACGACTGCGGAGTGTATCGTTTATCAGCAGTCATACATACTCTAAGAAAAAAAGGGTACAACATTTTAACAAGGAGTAAGAAAGTAACCAATCAATTTGGTGAGCCTTGTACTATTGGACAGTATATATATCAAGGAGCAGAATCATGAGTGCAGAAAAAGCAGATGAACACTTCATAGAACTAGCAAACTTTCTACCACTAGAAGATTTAGCTAGGTTGATTGAAGTCAACCGAGATAGAATCATTGTATGGAATGAAGGTACTGCAACAGTAGACAGTATATCTATGGAACAAGAAGTAACAATGAATGGTACATCTATTCAAATTACTGTCAATGATAGTGTATAATAACTATTTATAATAACAATCCGAGGAGGATTTATGGAGTACGATAACACCAACCGTGGTAGCATTTGGAAGAATGAGAAAAGGGAAACTGATAAACACCCACACTTAACAGGCAGTCTTAATGTAGAAGGCACAGAGTATTGGGTATCAGCATGGGCAAAGGATAAGAATGGTAATCCTAAAGCACCCGAACTAACCTTTAGTATTAAGCCTAAAGATGTCCAGTCAAAACCAGCCGAGCCATTTAAGGTAGCGGTAGAAGATGATGACATGCCATGGTAGGTAGCAGTAGCACTCGTGATGGCAGAGGTAAGCCATTGCGAGTGTACCAATTAGATGATGGAACTGGTTGGACTATCTATCAGATTCAGAACAAACTTAAAAGTAAGTGGAAGAACAAAGACATTGCTTTACATATAGTGAGGGCGAGAGTACGCAAACATACTGACCCCGATAAAATATTTGCTAAACCAATTGTTACTAGACCACGAACTGTACCTACACAAACAGAAGCAGACAGAGATAGAGAGATGATGAACTTAGCCTTGAGGAATATATGACTAATCAAATTAAAATTCAACTTACAGATAGACTTGGTACAATTTGCACTTGTTGTGGACAAGAAATACAACAATTACCTAAGAAAATAAAAGGACATCAGCCACATGAAGAACAAGCTTTTGAAGCATTTAGAACTAACTACAAAGGTAAGAAGCGTGGACTTCATACAGAGTTTGACAACTTTAAGAAGCATAAAGATTGGAGAAGTGTACTACCTAATCTTCTTTTAATGAATATAAAGTGGGGGTGTGAAACAAAATACATACCACACTTAGCAACATTTATTAACCAACGCAGATGGGAAATGGTAGAGGATGTTAAGCCTACTGTTAATCCATATGGCGAACAACATGACTGGAGGAAGTAAATGAACTATCCTAACAACTCACTTGATTCAGAAGAACAAGTTATAGGTGGCATACTAATTGAAAACGCTAACCTCAAACAAGTATTAGCAACTGGCATGGATGGTGGTGATTTTTCAGACCATTTCCTACGCCAATTGTGGGAATACATTATTGAAATGACTGATGAAAATTTACATATAGATGCTTTAACTCTTAGAAATTGGATTGACTTACAAGGTAATCATAGTGGTGAGTGGACTAGCTTTCCTTACCTTGCTGGTCTAATGGAAAATTGTATTAGTACCGCAAACATAGAAGTGTATGCAAATCACATTCGTAATAGTAGAATTAACAATGATATTGAAAAGCTAAAACAATCAATTAAGTATGACAACTATCAACAGACAGTAACCGACATACAGAAACTAGAACTTGACCTAGCTAAAGATGAAGAAGGTTCAATGATGAATGTAGTAAGCAAGACTATTGAATACATAGAAGATATGCGACTCAATGGTACTGGTTTATCTACTGGCTTTGACTCTATCGACTCACTTCTCGGGGGAATGAGAGGGGGTACGCTAACAGTTATGGCAGGTAGACCAAGCATGGGTAAGAGTACACTCGCACTTAATGTAGCTAACAACATGGCAAGTATGAATAAGAATGTATTGTTCTACTCATTAGAGATGCAACAAGTACAACTTATGATGAAGATAGTAGCTAGTGAAACAGACATTAACCTTAACAAAGTAGATAACGATACGCTTACTGAAGCAGAAAATGACCAATGGTATAGGGCATTAGCACAAGCGGGTAACAAAACTATGACTATACTAGACCGAGGCAATGTATCAGTCAGAGATATAGTATCTAAAGCAAGACAGATGAATGGTCAGACTGGCATTGATTGTATTGTGATTGACTATCTACAGATAATGAAGTACGATAAAGGTAGAGAGATATCAGAACTAGGCAACATAACTAGAGAACTAAAGTATTTGTCTAAGGAACTAGACATACCTATAATTCTACTATCTCAGTTGAGTAGGGGAGTAGAGCAGAGGGAAAACAAACGCCCTCTTATGAGCGACCTACGCTCTTCTGGTGAGATTGAGCAAGATGCTGACTGTATTATTATGGTGTATCGTGATGAATACTATACTAAAGAAGAGTCAGAGGATAAAGGATTGGCAGAAATTATAGTAGCAAAGAACAGAATGGGTCAGATTGGCTGGGTCAAATGTAAGTTTGAGGGTCAGTATTCTAAATTCTCAGACATGGAGCGTAACTTATATGGCGAGTAAAATCACACAATCAGCAAGGGGTAAGCCTTGCCAAGTTAGATTACATGGGTGTATGCCCGATAATGAAACCGTAATTTTTGCACATATGAATGGTGGAGGCATGGCAAGGAAACAAGCAGACCTGTTTGGAATGTACGCTTGTCTTAATTGCCATGACATATATGATGGTCGTAAACATCTTGACCCACCACTAGAAAACGAGTGGTTAGAGTTGCAAATATTGAGGGCGGTAATATGTACACAAAAAATACTGCACAGAGAAGGTTTGATTAAGCTAAAATAGAGGGTACTTTAATCAAAGGAGAAGTATATGGAAGAAATAAAAGAGTTAGTAGATAAAGTTTTAAAGAATAGAAGTCTTACAATCTTTCTAGGTATTGTAGTAGTAGCATTGTTTATGGGATGGGTTGGTGGATAAAGAGAACGACATTGTAAACAATCCCTCACACTATACGCAAGGTAAGATTGAGGTTATTGATTTTATCATTGACCAAGATATGGATTACCTTACTGCGTCAGCAGTTAAATACTTATGCAGACACAAGCACAAGCATATGGGTGAGGGGCAAATTGAAGATTTAAGAAAGTGCAGATTTTATATTAACAAATTAATAAACTCTCTTTTAGATAGTAATGTACAATGATTAGTAGAAGTATTTATAAAGACAAACCTAAAGAAGCAATCTTTAAAACTTTAGTACAAGATTACTTTTTAGAAAACCCTATGACTCAAGAAGCAACCATTACTATTGGTAAGACTAAACGAACAGACGCTCAGAACAGATTGTATTGGTGCTGGGTAGAAATTATGTCAAAGGAAATTGGTTATTCTAAACAAGAAATGCATTTACTTCTTGGTGATATGTTCTTAACTAAGATTGAATTTGAAACAAAGAAAGGCAAAGTAATATCGCAGATACCCTCAACAACAGAACTAAAAGTTAATGAGTTTATAGATTACATTTGCGAAATAGACATGTTAGCTGGTGAGCATAGTATAAAGTTACCACATAATGATGACTATAGATTAGTAACACAGTATGACAGATGAACTAGATGAAATTCTTATCAACCTTAAAGATGCACTAGAATTAGCAAGAGAAGAAGATACACCGAGAGATATGGAAATAAGATTTATGTTAACACTAGCAGTTAACAAACTTGAAGCACACATACAAGACGATTTTGGATATCAATACAACATCACATCGTTTTGATATAAGTCCTGTACCTGCTGCAAGACCTCGGGTAAGTAGGTGGTCTACATACTACCCAAAGAAGTACACTAAGTTTAAAACAGATATGGAAGCACTTACAAGTGAGTTAGATACGACTCCCTGTGAATCCTTAGTCTGTGTTTCAATAGACTTTATGGTAGAGATACCTAAGTCTTGGAGTAAGAAGAAGAAAGAGAAACATGACAACACTTACTGTAACAACAATGCTGACATAGATAATTACATTAAGGCTATCCTTGATTCTCTAAATTCTGTTTTTTTTATTGACGACAAACAAGTTGTGGAAATTTTTGCTAGAAAGATTTATAGTACAGACCCACATATATTGTACAAACAAAAGGAGATATTAGAAAATGACGAGGGTAGAATTATGTGAGGCATTGGCAATAGATTACGCAAGAAGAGCGTCAGTATTAAGTCTGAAGTTTGACGAGGCTTATAACAAATATTTAAAGAGATGTGAGATACGAAGTTACGAAAATCTATTCCAACAATTTAGTCATGGAAATTTATTAACCCTTGTTTCAAATGTACCAAAAAAACTAGCACAGCATGAGTATATTGTGTCTGCTGTAAGTGATGATGATTGTGAAGATGGTGTTTGCAAACTGTAATAATAACTCTATACTGGTGTATAATTCTAATTTTGAATAGAGATACAACTAATGAACGAAGCTACAGAACAGATTAATCTAAAGATTAACAAGAGAGATTTAAAATTTATAGATGCAAAGGCAGAGAGATATGGAATTAGTCGCTCTTCTTTGCTAAAGATATTTGCATTAAACGGAGAGTTGTCCGTAGCAAATTTAGATAGGGATAAATTAAGACTACCAGTTACTTAGTTTTCGGGGGGATTTCTCACCATGAGTACATCGTGGACACTATACTGCCCCCATAGTTATGAAGGTATAGTGTAAGTTAAGACTGCGTTGATGTGGGTATGTACAATCAAAAGGCGAGGGTTATAATATTCCCTTTTTGGCAAGTTTACCTGTACTTGTGCCAACAAACAGGTATCTAATCGTACTTTCTAGCCCTCTTTATTCTTTCATTGTATGATGGGGCTTGGCTATCGGGTAAAAATTTATCTAGTTTATCTAAATATTCGTCATACCAACGACCTCTCAACATTCCTGGCATTATAGTTTCATCATTTTCTGAACCCTCAAACCGTTCATACCATCTAGCAAACACATCTGATTGCTCAGTCATACTACCATCATCAAATGCGTTTTTAATTTTAGTTTGATTACCTGCACCTATTACATGAGGTGGATTTTTGTCATAGATGTTAGCGTAAACAAACTTAGTCTGAGCATCCATGCCATCTGTTTGGTTTGTATCTTTTAAGTAATCATAATAAGATGATAGATGTCCACCAGTAAACTGAAATAATCCATAACCTTTTTGGTCTTTAGTAGTATTTTCTATTTGTGTAAAGTCAAAAGTACCACCAGTTTCTACATCTATGTTACCTAGTAAAGCAGGTATTTCATCTTCTTCAAACCCTGCTCTAAGTAATGACGCTTCTACTTCGTCAGATTTTTTTGTTAACATGCCCATACTACTAGCCGAACATACGCTTAATGTCAGCAGAGATACCCAAATCTTCATACTGTTCTTTATCTTCTTCTTTAATTTTTTCATACTCTTGTGTTTCTGGATTAAATATCATAGTAGGTTCTTTAACCCATGCTGGTTTTTTACCATACATTTCCATAGCTTTATTATATCCTTCTTCAGTTTTCCAAAAGTCATCTTTTTCATTAACACTACTTGTGCCACCTTCATCTTTTTGAAAACCCATAGTGCGTTCAGAAGGTTCTACTTCTTCAGCAGAGGCTCTTCCACCATCTTTTTCCATGTCGGGTGAAGCCTCAAAAAATGTAACATCTTTGTTACTTGTTCTTCTCATATTCTCTGATTCTTCATCTGTTTTTTTATCTACATCAATATCAGAATTTCCACCAGTTATTTTAATCGGCCCTAGACCTTCATCTGGTGCTTGTACAAAATCACCATCAGCATTTCTATTGCCTTTTAAGTTTCTTTTGTCAGCTTCATAAGCTGCAATAGCATCAGCAGTATTTCTTTCTTGTAAATTTGCTGATTCCATATCTGCATCAGCCATTAGTGAACCATCTGGCATTTCGTGCATGCCTTCTGGTACTGCTTTTGCTTTTTCTTCTGCTACACTTGATTTAATCTGTGCTATTTGTGCTTGTGCTGCTGCTATTTGTGCCTGTAGTTCAGCTATTTGTTGTTCTGGGTTCATGTTATACTCCTGTTATTGTTTAGAACTTTTATAAAATGGGAATCCAAATATGCCACCAAAGGTTGCTTTTGCTGCATCTCCCAAACTGTAGTTATCTTCTGTGAAAAATCTTTTAAATGGATTTCCAGAAATTGGTGTTATTTTACTAATTCCATATTTTGCATAACCTTTAGCACCTTCAATGTTAGGACCTAGATAATTAGGATGTTTAAAAGTAACATATTCTTTTCCTAAAATTATTTCCATCATAGTCTTAGGAAATGTAGAACTTTTGTTCCAAGCAGTATTCATAGGGTGCATTAACCAATGTAAAGGTTCTGCAATTTGTTTTGATATAACCATTTCTTCACCGCCACCTAAACCAAGTCTACCTGTAAACCAAAAATCTTGTAAATTAAATTCACTATCGTCATCAGCTAAGAAATGATGTGCTACAAAAGCCATAAAGGATGTAATAATTAATCCTCTAGTCATATAACCTGCATACATATTCCATTCTGCAATTTCTTTAGTTGTTAATTTTCCACCTTTATAAACTTTTGAAACTAAATCTTTACTCATACCCATACCACGAAAAGCTATTCGTATATTTGATACTGTCCAGTCTGGTGAAAACGCAAAAAGATTTGATAGTCTAGCTTTTGATGGTGAAGTTGCTACTGCCATCCAATTATAAAATTCACCTTTAGGATTGTTTGCATTTTCAATTGCTTTTGCTTGCCACTCTAAAGCTAACTTAGAATGTGATTGTCCACCAAAAGCATTGTTAACATACTTACCTGCTATTGCTCCTGCCTCTTGATTATTTAATGGCTTCCAATCTTCCATCCATTTTTTAGGTAAAACTTTTCCTAGTCCTCTAGGTCTAGTAGCCATTGCTCTTTCTTTTACAGTCAGATAAGTAAATATTTTAAGATGGTCATGCATTATATCCCATGTTATCTTATCTATTTTATCTTGTACTTTTCCTATTGCTGG
>ENA-ORXF01002728-ORXF01002728.1-marine-metagenome-genome-assembly--contig:-NODE-2728-length-10369-cov-14.177419_pt1 | contig 10369 bp, 16 predicted proteins | sample MGYA00237864_ERZ511476 | MGnify/ENA primary metagenome ERZ511476 (study PRJEB26306, sample SAMN06343908) | marine metagenome | isolation source: coastal waters | place: Atlantic Ocean: West Antarctic... | reverse complement strand
TTTAAACCATAAGCTCGAAATGCGGCCCGTCTATGAACGGTCTACGACCTTGTGTCCTACGCTCATCAATATAACTGTTCATGGCATCTTCCATAGTCCCGCCGTGAAACTGAGCTACGTTTGATATGTTCCATGCCGCGCCCCACCGAATAGGAACATCTACTTCTCTAGCAGCTTCAGCCATAGCATCCGCAATATCATCATATAGATTTAGTTCCCAAGAACCACGGGAGCCAATATACGCCATTAGGTCTACGGCATAGCCCTGCAAGTGTTTACTTTTCATGGTTTGAGAAGCACCAGCCGCGACAAGCTTGGTCTGCTCTTCTAGCGTTCTCATGCCGCAGATCACACCAAAGTCTATCTTTGTTTTATGTATGGCTGACTTAACAACCGCAACAAGCCTTGGGTCTAAACCCTCTAGCTTGGCTTCGCTTTTCGCGCTTAATTTAAAAGTCATTGTTTTATCCTGTTTTATTTTCCAACTTTTTTAACACGTTCAAATGAACGCATCCCTGCCAACCCCAACATACCTGTTAAAATTGGAAGCATAGTGGTCATTTCGGCCTGCGGGATTATAAACCCAAATCCAGCGCAAATTGGAGATATAAGAAAGTTTACCATCAAACCCAATACACAAACATAGCCACAAAGCGGCCTCCACGATGCTTGAAACCAGTTTCCTTTAGCCTCAGCAGTGTTAACGGCTATCTGTGCTAACATCGCTTCCTGCGAATGTCTGTCGGCCATTGTACTAAGGTTATGGGCTAACTCCGCAGCTTTGTCTTTATCCTGTATGAACTTACCAGCCAGCTCAGTCGCTGGACCTATTAATGCGCTCAGTATGCTCATTTCTTTTTCTTCTTTTTCAACACTGTCTTTAGCGTCTTGGCTTGACCAGCATGAAGCTTAGAGGCTTTTTTCAAACCTTTTATAACTCCCTTGATTTTTTTGTCAGACATTACCTATCTCCCTGTTCTTTTTCATAGTTTATAGAAGCCTTCTTATCGGCCTTCGCAGAATATGCATTAAACCCCATGAAGGCTGCAACAACTCCGCTGGCCGCAATAACATAAACGGATGCTATATCGGTAATAAGTGCGGCGGCTTTGTCAAACCCCAAGACAGACGCCAGTAGTATTATTAAAGGATACAACAACATTCCTGCTAGTGCGAACCCTGTATAGCGCCGCTCTGCGTTTCGCTTCAGGTCTTCGTCATCTATACGCTTACGCCTGTCGTCCAACTCAAGCAAAGCCCATTCATTTCTCTCAATGGCCCCGCTGGAATCCAAGTCTGCTTTATCGAACTCTGTCATTTTAAATTCCTAGCACAGTATGTAGCAATCTGCTTATCTCTGGTGATTATGACAACTTTTCCGTTTTTGTCTACAATAACCCATTTCTTCACCTATTACTTCCTGCCCATAAAGCCGCGCCCCAAATCAAGCCACCAGTTCCAACCGCGATTAAAAGCCCAATAAAAACTATAGAAATAAGCCAGAAGATCTTGTCGCGTTTGTCAGCTTGTTCTTCAAGAGCCAGCTTTTTTCTTTTTCTTGCCTGTGCTGTTTCGTGAACAACCATATCCCATAATCCCGGTTCCGCAGTTGGGCCGCTTCTGCACAACGACCGTAGTTCCTCTAAGGCTTTCTTATGCGCCATACGTGCAGATGCGATGGCAAAACCCTCTTGCTCTGAAGAGCTAAGTCGGCCGAGTGGACCTTTATGTTTTCCACTTTCTGCTAGGTTTATCTCGGATTCAATCTCAGCAAGTTTTCCAAAGGCAGGCATAAGTTCATTAATATCTTTGCCTGCTTTGATAGCAGAACTTATGCTTCCAGCAACTTTTGTAACCATACCAGCGAGAGCCAAAACCTCAATCATGTTAACGCTCCATTAGGCGGTCAATTTTTTCCTCAATGCGGTCAAATTTAATCATAATTTGACTTAAAACTTGTGAGCTATCAGACTTGCTGACGTATTCTCTTGCAATTTCTTCGCGGGTTTTATTCAACAATATTCGGACGCGCCCTAGTTCGTCGTGCTGTGCCTTGGCCCACCATACGATGAAACCAAAACCAGCAGTTAGTCCAACATTCCAAAGCGCGTCCATTTCCATTATTTCGTTTCTTTTATTTTAAGTTAACTGGCAGTGTACCCATTTCCAGCAGTAATAGCAGCATTAGTTGCCGTCATATCTTCGCTTGTCCAATAGTCCTTGGCAACCATAAGTTCTAAGTGTTCTACGTTACGGTCAACGCAACTCTGTCTGTCAGCCGCACTTTGACTAGCCTCTGCGTCTCCTGCAATAACGTCAGTGATGAATTCAACAGAGTGACCCATTGCGGTGTAGTTCTCTGCGATTTGTTCTGTTGTTGGTGTATCAGGCATAGCTTATGCTCCTTCTAAAGCGGTTATTCTTGCTGCTAAAGCAGTATTTGCTGCACTGAGTTCTTGTACTGCCTTTACTAAATGCCACTTTATATTGTCTGGAGATACAGAAAGAACTCCTTGCGAAGTTGTTTCTACACATTCAGGAAGTACAGCTTGTATTTCTTGAGCTATGACTCCGATTTGAACACCTTGCACATCGACTTTATCTATCTTGCCATCAAGTTCTGTAATCTCATCCTCTGTACGATACTCAAAGTTACGGACTTGAAGCTGGTTAATCTCAGCAAGGCCAATAGTGCTGTCAACAATATTCTTCTTTAACCTACGGTCAGACGTTGTAGACCAATCGGCTGAATTGTTTTGTTGATACGCACCACCAGACCCGCCAATAAAAGCTGTATTACTGCCTTTTCCTGCTACAGAGTGGCCAATTACAATGCAAGTAGTGTTCGCAGCGGCTGCAACATTAGTATAGTTCCCAATTAAATGATTTGATCCACCAGTCATCTGATTTGATCCACCACCTGCATATCCAGCCAAGTAACCCATAACTATATTGTCACTACCCGTGGTTACTCCATATCCCGCATAGCGTCCGATACATAAATTTCTATTGCCAGTGGTTACAGTTGGATTTGAATCATCGCCAACGCCCACGTTATGGGCTCCTGTTGTTAGAGCGCCAAGACTAGCGATGCCCAAGCAGGAATTGTAAAAGCCTGTGGTAGTTGCGTCTCCTGATAGACCACCAACGAAGGTGTTAAGTGAGCCCGTGGTAGTTGTTATTCCTGCATTAAAACCAACAGCTACGTTGTAGGTCAACGATGCATCAGTAACATTTTGGGTAGCTAAAGCACTAGTTCCAATAGCAACTGAACGCTGCCCAGTGCTTTCAGTTGACATAGCCAAAGCACCTATGGCTATGTTATTACTTGCTGTAGTTACGTTATAAGCAGCACGTCCAACGATGACATTGTTTTTGCCTGTTGTGATTTTTGTTCCTGCAACATAACCGATTCCTACGTTATTGCTATCAGTGCCATTTCCTAAGAGTTGTCTTTGTAATGCACCTGCGCCGAAAGCGGTGCTTCCTGCTCCTGCACTCTCAGTGGCAAGTGCATTATAGCCTACGGCTGTATTATAATCCCCCGTACTTATAGCCGTTCCCGCCTCATCGCCCACGGCCACGTTGTAGTTACCGCCAGAGGCTATTGAGTTACCAGCGTTGACGCCTGCTCTGAAGTTAGATCCACCTGCTGAAGCCGTTATAATATCTGCACCAGTAGCAAATGTTACATCCGCTGCAAAGTTAGCTGCACCATCTACATCAATTACGTCTAAGTTAGCTATACCGTCTACGTCTATAGCCCCCGCAAAGGTTACACCTGTCGTTCCTGTTGGAACATGTGCAACCAGCGCATCCGCATCATTCTTAATCGTAACATCGCCCGTTGAACCTTGACCAGTAAGGATCAGACCCTCTGCGGCTGTGTAACCTATAGCTGCGTTGTCACCAGCGGCGGTATCACCATCAGGCTCAAATGTTGCGGCTGTGGCGACACCTACAATATCCACATTTGTTGTGCCAGTAGGTACAGCAAGAACAGTTGCATCAGCATCATTAACTAATGTAATGTCGTTGGTAGAGCCTTGCCCTGTAACAATAATTCCTAGTGCGGCTGTGTAACCTATAGCTGCGTTGTCACCAGCCGCTGTATCACCGTCAGGTTCAAACGTAGCCGCTGCGGCGACACCTGCTACGTCAAGAGCGCCCACGCTTAACGTAGCAAAGGCATCAACTACAGCCGCGCCACCGCTACCGCCGTCAAGATATACGCCCTTGGTTTGACCAGTGGCGATAGTGACATTAGCCCCAGAGCCTTGCGAAATAATGATGCTCTGAGATCCAGAGGTCGCATTGTGAATAAAGCAGAACTTATTAACTGTGTTGGGGCCGATTGTAATTGTACAAGCGGAATCAAGCGTCCCCGTATATTTAATAAAGATCGCCCTGACTGGGTCTGAAACGCCGTCAGCTATGGTTGAGGCGTGGGTGTCGGCATTGGTTGTGATGGCTTCCGTGCCAAAGCCCAGTGCCTCGCCAATCAATTCAAGGTTTACGTTGGTAACCGTTCCCCAAGAGCCTGAATTATCTCCGGTCGCCATTTCTGATAAACGAAGGTCATTTACAAAGGTACTAGCCATATCAGTCGATCCTTACAATTGCGGTGTCTTTTGTCTGAGCGGGGAACACTACGCGAAACGTGCCTCCGCTGACGGCAAAGTCTCCACCAAAATCTAATATGGCGATTGCGCCGCGAGAATTTGACGATGCATCGCCTAATGTCTTGTTGTAAATCAATGCGCCACGCGCTGTGAATGTGGCGCTTGTCCACTCTGGATTTGCCGCATCAAAGCAACCACTCGTACTGTTTTCGATGACAGTCTTACTTGCCAGCGCCTCTCCACCAGTCGTGTAGCCATTTCCGTTAGCCACTTCGTTTCCAGTTACGTATCCGTCAGTGGTTGCATTTAGAGTTGCGCTGCTGGTGTAGAGCGCAATGTAGATGCTGTCTGTGTCAAGGTGGTGATCGCCCAGCAGGACATCTTTCTTGAACAGTGTGGACATTGCTTGTGATATAGCCATTATAGACCTCCGTTATATTCTGCTGCGTAATCGCGTTGCATCTCTTGTACAAACAATTGCAGGGCTTCGTCAAATTGTGTCTTATATAGCGCCAAAGTCTCTCCAGCTTTAAGAAACGCAGACGCCTCGTATAAACATGCTGATAGTAACACATTTTCTGCGTTGTCGCCAACCCATGTATTTGCGTTAGCAGCACTTAGCCCAGTTTCAGGTGCAATAAAGTCCACTAAGTATGGGTCAGCCGCACTTGGCGTTGGGGCAATTGTTATGGTAGTGCCAGAAGTATTAGCTGACTTGGTGCTGTAAAACTTTGGTGCTTCACGCAGAGTGGCATTCGGCCAGAAATCCCGAAGGTATGAATCAACTCTGTGGTCAAGGTATCTCGTAACATTTGTACTTACCACCGATACCTGCCTAATCATGCGCGCAGATGGCACGACATAGTCAGCAGTGCCTGCAACCAAATTGGCCGCTGAAGATGTCTGGCGAAAGCACGGGAGATTTGGCAGGCGCTGAAAGATAATATCTTCCGCCTGCGCTATGATTTGATCGATTGACGCCACCAGCTCTGCTGAATCGTCTTCCAAAAAGTTTTGGATACTCGCCTTTAATGTTGTATAATTCATTTATTCAACCTTAATTCCATGTGTTTTCACCATATCCAGATTGACCCCAAGAAGTAATAAGCAGGACAGATGTCGAACCTACGCCGCCTGCTCCACCCGCTGCGCCAAGAATATGCGGTACGCCCTCTTGGTCGCCCCAAGCGCCTTGGTTCCATGCGCCTTGGCCCCAACCAAATGCTTCAACAGCAACAATGGTTCCAACGCCACCAGTGCCGCCTACGCCTGTGATCGCAGGCAATCCATTTACATTTGCTGTCCCAACGCCGCTGTCGCCACCAACGCCGCCAATAAGGTCTTCAACTTCACCTAACTCAGAACCCACGCCAGCAGTGCCGCCCAGCCCCGTCACTATCATGTCAATAGTAATAAACAGAGATACGCTGCCAACATCTGCATCGCCGCCAACGCCAGTCTGATTTCTTAGTGATAAAAACTCATTATTTCCAACGCCACCAAAAGCTGGAACGCCGACTGGCGGTAGAAACCGCCTGTCAATTGTCCAGTCTTGGGTAAAGCCAACAAATACAACAACATTTTCAGGGTCATTATCTGGACGGCCATCCATAAGCGCCGTGGCATCGACAACATTTTTTGCTGGCGTGAGCTGCGGGTGCTTTGGCTCAAAGTCTTCTGGCGAAACACGCAAGCCATCCCAAGTGGTTTTTAACTTAGAATATTTTACTCTAAGTCCACTTATGTCGCTTATTGCGTAGGATTTTTTTCCTCTTGCGTATTTTGCCATTAAGACAAGTTCAGCGCAGTGGGCTGAATCCTCAAACTCACACCGTCATTGTCATTAGACGCCGCAAAGCTAAACGCTCGTTCATACAGCTCATTTAGTATTGTGAACTTCTCATTTGCAAACTTGAGTGACAGCTTACTTGCCAAGCCAGCGCAAATGCATTCGTTCCAGCGGTATGGAATGTCTGCATCCTGATTGGAGGCGTTAACGTCCTCAAGCTGGTTTATCGCCCAGTAAATGATGCTGTACGTTGTCCTGTCTGGTATCTGCCAAAGGTACAGAACTGGCGTGATCTGCTTGTCCAGCATGTACTGGCTTGGCTTTCCGCTAGACGTCTTGTTTGGCAGTTGGTTGTAATCAGCAATCGACACACGATTAATAATTTGGTCAGACGTACTTGCCCCAGATGTATCGCGGATAACCGCGTCTAAGATATCGATAGTGCCTGCGGGAAGTGTGTATGGCGTTGTCTGGCCGTTCACTAGGGTCAAAGTCTTCTGAGACAGCGCCCAGTAGTTAATACCCCTGTTAGCCCACTCAGAGAAGAGTAGGTTAAGGCTGCGCCGTGCTGACACAGCCCTGTCACCTGTCTGAACCTGCGGATCGATACCGCAACGCTCAAACGCCTCAGTGATAATCTCTTGGACATCTGGCTTAAACGCTACGGTTCCTGAAGTTGCCATTTAAAACCCCTATGCGAAAAACACATTCATTAATACGACTGTGGCAAGTGTATATTTCACAGATAGACCAGCCTTAAACAACATACCTTCGTCTGGAATGGTGTTATCCACAGTGGCATTGTCTGTGCCAATTGTTTGCGCTTTAAATATGATAGTGCCGCTGTCTGGAGTACCATTAATGAAATCAACTAACCCTGCCGTTCCAGCGGAAACAATCGAATATCCCTTCAGTCGTGTGCGATTACCACCAGCCACTGCACTAGCGCATAATGTACCAGAGCCTACTGTGATATTTGCCGCGTATTGGGCAGAACATTCTACCGCGCTGACTGTTAAAAACATTTTAGCGCCTGCAATTGTTTCAGCAGACCCTGTAGATGTTATCTCTTCAGTAATAGCGTTTCCGAAAACATCTGTGCCTGTTATTGTACATTTTTTGCCGGCATCGTTAGTGCCTGCTGTTGTTACAGTAACATTCCTAGCGCCGCCGCTTGCAAAGGTTGTTGCCGCCATAGTCGCTGATGTATTTGGTCGAGCTACTGTCACCAAACGATCTGGATCAGCAGCATTTTCGTCAGCTATAAATTTGACTTGTACGTCTGTTTGTATACCCATCTTGGCCTCCTACAAATGAGGGCGGGGCGCTAACCCCGCCAAATTAAACATTAGCCGTTGGCGTGATCTACGTTCATACCAGTGATGCGAATCCAAATTTTACCAGCACTGTATGCTGCATTTGTAGCAGAACCTTGGACTAGATAAACAAAATTCTTAGCTAAAGCCGCCATAGTTGCGCCAGCATCCACGGTGTTATAATAGCCTAAAGTCAGGTCGCCGTTGTTCATCATCTGAGTGCCAGTTGTAACCGCTGCGCCAGATGCAGATGTCCCTGTAGCAGAGATGTCTACGTTAATATCTGGATCACCGCCTGCTGGTACTTCAACACAGCCAAACTCAAGAAGTATAGGAATGCCGTTAACTTCTTTAGTTAGTTCCGCGATATACGCATTAGCACTAACGCCAGTACCAATAATACGGTCAGCCGTGGCCGAACCAGTGTATCCACCTTGAAGGTCGATAAGAATAGTTGTCACAATCGTGCCGCCAACTTTATTGATAAAGGTGTTTGTACCTGCGGATGGAACGCCTGTCCCAGTTATATTCGGCACAACGCCAAAGATTGTTGCGCCAGTGTCGAGGCTGGCGTTATTTAAGCCTGCGGTTGCGCCTGCGCTTGTGTCAACTACGTTGTTGCCTGCGGCGGCAACAGTCTGCAACGCAAACTGCGATTGTGTGACTGTACCTGTTGTGTTGTTTTTGGTAACTTGCTGGAAGCCGCCTTCAGAACGCACTGGTCCTGAGAAAGTTGTATTAGCCATGTGATTCTCCTGTCGTGGCAAATGTCAGACGCACCATGCGGCTGTCAGGGATGCGGAAACAATACAACAGGTTTGATTAAAAAGAAAGAGGCGATCCGAAGACCGCCCCTGCTTGAGTTTTTGGGTAGGAGCCGAAGCCCCCTTGCTTTATGCAACTTGCTTGGCTGGCATATGTTCTTTCATAAACTCAACCATATCGCCAATCCTAGAGCCGATCTCAGCCCAGTCTTCGCAGTAGTGGCTATCACAAAGGTGGTGGTCTAGATTTTGGGCTAGGGTTTCTGCCTCCTCGGACATCCATACGCTGTACATATGCGAATGTCGCTCATACTCGATATCAAACCCGTACTGATTGGTCAGCTTCTTCAGCTCCCTGCGAACCTTGGCGTTGTGGTCAACCACCTTGACCTTCTTGGCCGCTGGCGGCGTGACCACCTTGGCCGCAGTCATCGTAAGCTCATAGACTTCGGCAACCCGCGCACGGCGCTTGATCTTCTTGTCTTTGATGCTGACCACATCACCGACGATACCGCAGACGTAGCGGCGACCCTGCACAAGCTGCCAGTGCCAACCAGCGACGATCAGGAACACGCGATCCGCGTTCCGCTCTTTGACGGTGGCTCTCAACCAAGCGGCTAGCGTAGGGCCAGTAGATCGGCTCAGAGCCATGCCGAAGTTGTACCGCTGCATGTCGATGTTGCAGTCGCGCAGGGCATCTCGAACTTGGCGGGTGCTAGTCCCCTTGACGCTTTTGACGCAACTGAGACTGCGAACTAAGCGCGCTGCCTCGCCAGTGGTCATGCCAGTGATGGCGCTGATGACTGACGGGCCGCAGTAGCGGTTTTTGTCGGCTTTGACTGTGCCGTGATTAACTGGTTTGATTTTAAGTGGCATTAGGTAGTCCTTTCTAAAAACGTAAACGAATCATCTACATACACAGTATAGCATACTGTATACGGTAGTACAAACAGGTTTATTTGGATAAGTTCTTGTAACCAAAGAAAAAGGCGATCCGAAGACCGCCTCTGGTTGGTAATTACCAAGCCTCTCCATTGACTGTTACTTTGGTGGGGCGCTGGATGATGTTTTGCTTTACACCTTCACGAACACCATGATCCTTGACCTTGGCCATGCAGGTAACCACATTGTCTTTGCCCCAACAGTTAGATCCTTTGTAGATCACAACATTGTCGTCAGCATCGCGGCAGATGTTGATGTAGCTTGTACCCCAGTTGCCACCGTCAAGACTAACAACGTGCTTGACTGTGAGAGCGAAAGCCTGACGCTCACCTACTGTGCCGACAAAGTTGCACTTGCCATCTCTAGTCGCCCACTCAGCTTTTTGAGCTATACGCTTGTCAATAATTTTGACTACAGCATTACGCATGTTGTCCGTAGGCTTGCCAAACGTCCAGATGCCTTTTTTTACGGCTGGGAAAAAACCTTCGTCTTCAGATCCATAGCCCTCAACAAAATCAATGATCTCTTGAGCGCGATCATCAGTAGCAATCCAATTTTTGCGCTTGGTGTCAGCAGCGTTAGCCATCTTATAAGAATGAATGCTGCTGTAGTAGTTTCGCTCTCCGGGGTGATTATATGCATATGCCATCTGAGTAATCCTTTCTAAAAATCTATAAATTCTTCCTATATTACTATATACAGTATAGCAAGTGGATAAATGATCTTTTTTAAATAAAAAAAGAGGCGACCCGAAGATCGCCTCAATTAAACCAAAACTAGGTTTTTAGCTTATGCGCCTTCGGAACCGAAGATGCCGCGCCAATCAGTGAAACCAAACGAATAACGCTCACGACACTTATAGCGAATGTTACCAGTCTCGAAGTCGCCTTCCATACCCTTTTTCATTGCTGAACGAGTAAAGTATTTCAGACCATC
>ENA-ORXF01002725-ORXF01002725.1-marine-metagenome-genome-assembly--contig:-NODE-2725-length-10382-cov-3.380883_pt1 | contig 10382 bp, 7 predicted proteins | sample MGYA00237864_ERZ511476 | MGnify/ENA primary metagenome ERZ511476 (study PRJEB26306, sample SAMN06343908) | marine metagenome | isolation source: coastal waters | place: Atlantic Ocean: West Antarctic... | reverse complement strand
TTAAAGTTTAGTGGGCCCGCAGTTGTATGTGAAAGCCAAGATACGGCTGTGAACCGGATTTTAAATAAAGAAATTAAAGCAGGGGACGTTATTATTATTCGATATGAAGGTCCCAAAGGCGGTCCGGGTATGCAAGAAATGTTATATCCTACGTCATATTTAAAATCTATGCGCTTAGGTAAAGCTTGTGCCTTAATTACTGATGGCCGCTTTTCAGGTGGAACATCTGGCCTGTCAATTGGGCACGTTTCTCCAGAAGCTGCTGAGGGTGGTAATATTGGTTTGATTAAAGAAGGGGATATAATTGAAATTGATATTCCTAATCGAACTATCAACATAGCATTATCTGATGTTGAACTGGATGAACGTCGCCTCGAAATGATTGCTAAAGGTGAAGGAGCATGGGCCCCAGAAGAAGAGCGCAAACGTAAAGTAAGTAGAGCATTACGTGCTTATGCTTCTTTAGTTACTAATGCCTCTCAAGGCGCGGTTCGAAGCGAGCCATAAGTCGAATCAAATAAAGTTTTAAAGTCCTCCAACTTTAAGGCTTTAGTGTTTCAAATTTACATCGGGAGACCCAACTAGTTATGGTTCGTAAAGTAAAAAATATTCTTTTTATAATGTACGACCAACTTCGCCATGACTATCTATCGTGTGCTGGCCATAAAACCTTACAAACGCCAAATTTTGATAAAGTTGCAAAAATGGGTGTGCGTTTCTCACGCTGTTATGTGCAGTCACCTGTTTGCGGTGCCTCAAGAATGTCATTTTATACTGGCCGTTACACTCATAGTCATGGAGCACAGTGGAATGGATATCCATTAAGGGTTGGAGAACATACCTTGGGGGATCATTTGCGTAAAATTGGAATGCAATGCCATCTGATAGGCAAGACACATATGCGCGCTGATAAAGAAGGCATGGAACGATTGGGTATGTCAGAGACTTCTGAAATAGGGCTGCGGGTTTCTGAATGTGGATTTGATAGTTATATTAGAGAGGATGGTATGGTTCCTGAAGGGCCAGATGGGTTCTATGATGATAGGCGATCACCTTATAACGAGTACCTAAAGCATAAGGGTTATTCTGGGGAAAATCCTTGGCACGATTATGCAAATTCTGGACTATCAGGTGACGGAGACATTGCCAGTGGATTTTTAATGAAAAACGCAGATATGCCAGCAAATGTACGAGAAGAGGATAGTGAAACTCCTTGGTTAACATCGCGCGCGATTGATTTCATTGGTGAACAAGGTGAGGAGCCTTGGTTGGCACATATATCATATATTAAGCCACACTGGCCATATATTGTCCCTGCCCCCTATCATAGCATGTATAATGTTAATGATGTTCAATTGCTAAATCGTGATGATAATGAACTTAAAAATCAACATCCTGTATATGAAGGATTTACTAGCAATAGTATTGGAAAAGCATTCCAAACTTCTGAAGTAAGGGATGTGGTTATTCCTGCTTACATGTCATTAATTAAGCAATGTGATGATCAACTAGGGCGATTGCTTAAATATCTAGAAAGTACAGATCGTATGAAAGATACGATGATTGTTCTGACCTCAGATCATGGTGATTATCTAGGAGATCATTTTATGGGCGAAAAAGATTTATTTCATGATTGCTCATCAAAAGTTCCATTGATTATTTATGACCCCAGTAAAGAAGCAGACACAACACGTGGATCCATTTGTGACAATTTGGTTGAAAGTATCGACTGCGTTGCCACTTTTATTGAAGCTGCAGGTGGAGTAGTCCCTAAACATATAGTTGAAGGACATTCACTTTTGCCATTTTTGCATGGAAAGACACCTAATAATTGGCGCGAATTCGCAATAAGTGAGTATGACTATTCAATGACTGCCGCTGGATCTAAGCTGGGATTAGAGCCGCGCGACTGCCGGTTGTTTATGGTTGCTGATAAAAAATGGAAAATGATGCATGCTGAAGGTGGTTTTCGTCCCATGCTGTTTGATTTAATTAATGATCCAAATGAACTTGATGATTTGTGTAAGGATGGGCGTGATCCAAGTGGTATAATTGATATGATGTATGAACGGTTAGGCCGCTGGGCGCGTAGGATGTCACAGCGAGTGACAAAATCTGAACGTGATATTCGAAATATGCGTGGCCTATCTCAGCGACGAGGAGTATTACTAGGTGTTTATGATGGTGCTGACTTAGAACCAGATTTGATAGCTAAATATATTGGCAAGTCAGAACAAAATCATATTCCAGATGATAAATAGATAGCTTTAAGTTTAACAATAATATTTTAAGGGGCGTATATATTAATGCCGTTAGTATTGAAGTTTTATATTTATTTCACCAGTATATATTGGGCTGATTAAGGCAGGATTACTATTATGAAAAAAATAACAACTTTAATTAAAAATGCAGATGTCATTGTTACTATGAATTATAAGCGTTCAGAAATGAAGGGTGCAAGCATTCTAATTTCTAATGGTGAAATTGTAGCGGTAGGATACGATTTGGGACCAGCTGATAATATAATTGATGCACAAGGCTGTGTTGTAACTCCAGGATTAATAAATACTCACCACCACTTGTTTCAATCTTTGGTTCGAGGTGTACCTGCGGGACAAGATGCTTTGTTATTTGGTTGGTTAAAGACCCTTTACCCGATCTTTCAACGGATGGAAGGTGAAGATATGTTTACTTCTGCCCAGTCAGGTTTGGGTGAGTTAGCTTTGTCTGGGTGCTCTCTGAGTGCGGATCATCAGTATATTTTTCCAAATAATGTAAAGCTAGAGCACGCTATAAGTGGAGCAAAATCTATTGGGGTTCGTTTCCATGCAACTCGCGGCGCAATGTCAGTTGGTGAGAGTAGCGGTGGGCTTCCACCTGATAGTTTAGTTGAAAAAGAAACTGATATTTTGCGTGATTTTGAAAGAGTAATAGCTGAACTGCACGATCCATCTTCTAATGCTATGGTTCAGGTAGGTCTTGCACCTTGCTCACCATTCACTGTTTCCGAAGGATTGATGCGGGACACTGCCCTGATGGCATTAGATAAAGGGGTAATGCTACATACGCATTTGGCAGAGAATGATGAAGATATTGCATACTCTTTAGAACATTTCGGGTGCCGCCCAGGGGAGTATGCCGAACGTTTAGGATGGACTGGCAAACACGTATGGCATGCACATTGTGTAAAGCTTGATGCAACTGAGATTGATTTGTTTGCAAGAACCAAAACTGGAGTGGCACACTGCCCTTGCTCAAATTGTAGACTTGGATCAGGAATTGCACCTATTCGCCAGATGAGAGATTCTGGTGTTAAAGTTGGATTAGGTGTTGATGGTTCAGCATCTAGTGATGCTGGGCATTTGTTGTCTGAGGCACGGCAAATGTTTTTACTGCAACGAGTACGAAATGGTGCTGATTCTATGCGTGCACGAGAGGCTTTAGAAATTGCCACACTTGGTGGAGCTTCTGTTTTAAATCGTACTGACTTGGGGTCTATTGAAGTTGGAAAACGAGCGGATATTGCAATTTGGGATATTACAGGTTTAGTTGCAGCAGGGGCCTGGGATCCAGTTGCTTCTTTAGTTTTGAATGGACCGTTCAATGTTCGGGACTTATTAGTTGATGGTCAGCCTGTTGTTGCTGAGGGCCGTTTGGTTAATGAAGAAGAAGCTATGATTGTGGAGCGAGTTAACGCACGAGTGAAGCGTTTGATGAGCTAATACTTTTATATAAAGTAACATATGAATTTATTTTAACTAAAAAGTGTAAAATTAGCTTAGATTAAAATGTTTCAATAAAATATCAAATTTTTTAATTTAAAGTTTTTATATTATAATATCATTCAAAAATATATATTATTTTCTGGTTTAGCCTGATACATTATATGTAAAAATTTGATAATACCCTGTCTTTATAAGATTTTTCTTGATTTTGTTTATATTTCTGCCATTTTTTAATTACTTGGTGGGAAACCGCCACAAATAGTATCCATTAGGGTATAAAAAAAAGGGGAACAAAATGACAGATTCTACAACAGGATCTCCAAAAGCTATGAGAGATCCAAACGTCACACCTCCAATGGGGCAAGCAATTCCATTAGGTATTCAACATGTATTAGCGATGTTTGCATCAAATGTTACTCCATCTGTAATTGTAGCTGGTGCTGCTGGACTTGCATTTGGAAGTGCAGAACAAGTTTATCTTATCCAAATGGCAATGCTATTTGCTGGTATAGCGACATTATTTCAAACAATTGGTATAGGTCCAATAGGAGCACGTTTGCCAATTATGCAAGGAACTAGTTTTGCATTTGTGGGTGTTCTTGCAGGTATTTCCGCAACCCAAGGATTGGGTGTAGCTCTAACAGCTTGTCTAATAGGTGGTATAATTCATTTTGTACTCGGTGGTTTTATTAAACATTTACGTTTTATGTTCCCACCACTTGTAACGGGCTTAGTAATATTAGCAATTGGCCTTTATCTAATTCCTGTTGCTATTAAGTATGCAGCAGGTGGCGCTGCTAACTTTCAAATGGAAGCAGCGAGCTTTGGGTCAATGATGCATTGGTTTGCAGCTTTAACAGTTGTTGTGGTCTCTCTTGTTTGTAAGTTCATGGGACGAGGTTTAGTTTCAAATGCAGCTATTTTGATTGGTCTTGTGGCAGGATATGCTGTGGCTTGGGCGCAGGGAATGGTAAATTTTGGTGCCGTTGCTAAGGCAGGATTTTTTCAAATTCCAACTGCGTTTCCATATGGTTTTGAATTTAGTTTAGCTGCTGTATTTGGCGTAACCTTAGTATCAATTGTTTCTGCAATTGAAACTGTCGGCGATGTATCAGCAACAACAAAAGGTGGCGCAGGACGTGATGCAACAGATGAAGAAGTTTCTGGTGCTACTTATGCAGACGGTCTCGGCACTGCTATAGCCGCTGTGTTTGGTGGCCTGCCTAATACATCATTTAGTCAGAACGTAGGTATAGTTGGGATGACAGGTATAATGTCTCGTCACGTTGTAACAATTGCAGGTATAATAATGATTGTCTGCGGTTTGATTCCAAAGGTTGGTGCATTAATTGCGTCAATGCCATTACCAGTACTTGGTGGTGGAGTTATCGTAATGTTTGGAATGGTGGTAGCCGCTGGTATGAATATGCTGTCGTCGGTACAGATGTCACGTCGCAATATGATCATAATTTCTGTTTCATTAGCTGTAGGACTTGGGCTTAATTTAGTTCCATCTGCTGTTCAATACTTACCTGGTATTTGGAAAACACTAGCAACATCAGCTGTTGCCCCTACAGCAATATTGGCCGTAGTTCTGAATCTAGTATTACCTGAAGAAGAGTAATTTAAAAAAATAGAATTAAACCCTCACATTACAAGTGGGGGTTTTTTATTCCAAATGAATACTTTCCAGTAATATCAAGCTGAGTTAATGTTAAAATATTCTGAGTATTTTTGTTTTAAGATATTGCATTAATAACTGTATGCGGAATAAAGATTTTGGGGAAAATACATGACACTTATTGCACTAAATAACCTTACAAAAAAATACGGTGGTGTAATAGCTAATAATGATATCACTTTTAAAGTTGATAAAGGTGAAATTCATGCATTATTGGGTGAAAATGGTGCAGGTAAGTCAACATTAGTAAAAATGATTTATGGATTAGTACAACCTGATATTGGTACTATGATGCTTGATGGTGAAAGTTTTGCACCCACTGATCCGCGCGCTTCTCGCGTTAGGGGAATAGCAATGGTGTTCCAGCATTTTTCTTTATTTGAGGCGTTAAGCGTTGCTGAAAATATTGCTTTGGGCATGGAAAATCCACCTAAGACTGATGCCTTATCTAATCAAATTCGCGATGTATCTCTAAAGTATGGACTTATGTTAGATCCCAATCGATTAGTAGGTAATCTATCTGTTGGAGAGCGGCAACGAGTAGAAATTATTCGTTGCTTACTTCAAGACCCAAAACTTCTAATAATGGATGAGCCTACATCTGTTTTGACGCCACAAGAGGTAGACGCTTTATTTACTACGCTTCGGCGCTTGCGAGATGAAGGAACATCCATCTTGTATATTTCTCATAAGCTTGAAGAAATTAGAACACTTTGTAACCGTGCTACAATTCTTCGTCATGGAAAAGTTATTGGAATTTGTATACCTAAAAATGAAACTGCAAAAAGTATGGCAGAGATGATGGTCGGGTCAAAACTTAAAACTCCCCAAAAGACTATTACTAACTTTGGACTACCTTTATTAATTGTAAAAGATCTTTCTCTCAGGTCAACTGACCCTTTTGGAACTTCCCTAAAAGATATTACATTCACTATTCGAGCTGGTGAAGTCATGGGTGTTGCTGGCGTGGCTGGGAATGGACAAGATGAGTTAATGCTAGCCTTATCCGGTGAGGTATTAACTAAGGCTAATTCAATTCAGTTAGAAGATAACTTTATAGGGCAGACTGGTCCTGTTGAGCGCCGATTGCAGGGCCTTTTGACTGCACCAGAGGAACGCCTCGGGCACGCAGCTGCACCTGAAATGAATCTTTCAGAAAATACACTAATTTCAGGGTTTCAACGTCAAAAACTAGGACGCCGTGGTTTTGTCAATAAGCTAGGTGCGGCGGCATTTGCAGAAAAAATTATTGAAAAGTTTGATGTTCGAACAATTTCAGTTGGTAGTGCTGCAAAATCGTTATCTGGTGGAAATTTACAAAAATTTGTAATGGGACGTGAGATATTACAGGATCCTAAAGTATTCATCGTAAATCAACCAACTTGGGGTGTAGATGCTGCAGCTGCAGCATTTATTCGTCAAGCATTGCTTGAGCTTGCTTTGGGTGGTGCAGGCGTTTTAGTTATAAGCCAGGATTTAGATGAATTAATGGAAATTTCTGATACTTTCACAGTGATTTCTGAAGGTAGGCTGTCGGCGCCGCGTCCAATTAAAGGCGTGACGACTGAAACAATTGGCCTTCTAATGGGAGGTAGTAAAAAAATATGATACGTTTAGAACCCCGCACCAATCCTTCCCAAGCTATGATTATATTAACCCCTATTTTAGCGGTATTAGCTACAATGGTTGTCGGTGGAATACTTTTTGTCACTCTTGGTAAAAACCCTTTTGAGGCAATCAGAATGATTTTTTGGGATCCTTTACTTGGTGAACATGCTTTTTACTATCGAGGTCAGATATTGGTTAAAGCTGCTCCATTAATTATGATTGCTCTGGGCCTTTCGTTTGGATTTCGTGCGGGCATTTGGAATATTGGTGCTGAAGGGCAATTTATAATGGGTGCTGTAATAGGTGGAGCGACAGGCTTAGCATTATATCCTTTAAATAGTTTTATTGTTTTTCCACTTATGATTGTTATGGGTGCCTTAGGTGGTTTTTTATGGGCAATGATACCTGCATTCCTAAAAATTAGATTTAATGCTAATGAAATTTTAGTTTCTCTAATGCTGGTTTATGTTGCATTTAATTTTCTAATTGGAATGGTCACTGGACCATTACGTAATCCTGACGGGTTCAATTTTCCAGAGAGTCGCTCATTTCAGGATTTCCCTGCAGCTCATAATCCAGAGTTGTGGGCTGGAACAGGTATCCATTTAGGTGTGTTATCAACTTTGGGTTTTGTAATATTGGCTTACATAATGATTACACGCCATATTTTTGGGTTTAATGTGCGTCTTGCAGGCCAAGCACCTCGTGCAGCTAAATTTGCAGGCGTAAGCCCAAATAAAATGATTGCGATCTGTTTAGGCTTGTCTGGCGCACTTGCAGGTATGGCGGGTTTATTTGAAGTTACTGGCCCTGCTGGTAAATTAACAACTACTTTTCCGCTAGGGTACGGATTTACCGCAATTATTGTAGCCTTTCTTGGGCGATTGCACCCAATTGGCATTTTGTTGGCAGGGTTACTTATGGCGGTGACTTATGTTGGTGGGGATATTATCCAGTCTCAATTGAGTCTTCCAAAGGCGTCTATTCAAGTTTTCCAAGGGATGCTGTTATTTTTCTTATTAGCTGTAGATGTTTTGGTTAATTTCCGACTAAGAATAAGCAAAAGGAATAGTAAATAATGGATATTTCAATTGTTTCGCTCCTAGCCACATTAATTGTTGCCGCCACACCAATTCTATTGGCTGCAACTGGTGAATTAATTGTAGAAAAGTCAGGTGTTTTAAATCTGGGTGTTGAAGGCATGATGATTATAGGCGCAATTTGTGGATTTATTGCCGCAGTAAATACAGATAGCCCGCTAATTGGTTTTATTGTGGCGGCTCTTGCAGGTGCTGCGCTGTCGCTATTATTTGCAGTTTTGACACAATATTTACTGGCTAATCAGGTAGCCTCCGGGTTGGCTTTAACTTTGTTTGGTTTGGGATTATCTGCCTTGCTGGGGCATCGTTATTCAGGAATTAGACCGCCAAGTTCTCCTAAAATGGAATGGTTTGGAATGGCTGAATTACCAGTAGTTGGCCCTATCTTTTTTAATCATGATATGATGGTTTATTTTAGTATATTTTTAGTTCTAATGGTTTGGGTGTTTTTAAAATTTACACGTGGGGGATTGGTTTTACGTGCAGTGGGTGAAAATCATGATGCTGCCCATGCTTTAGGTTATAAAGTTATTCGAATTCGTATTTTAGCTATCATGTTTGGTGGCGCTTGCGCTGGCATGGGTGGTGCATATTTATCTTTAGTACGTGTTCCGCAGTGGACTGAGGGTATGACCGCTGGAGCAGGCTGGATCGCCTTGGCTATTGTAGTTTTTGCTAGTTGGAAGCCTTGGCGGCTTATATTGGGTGCCTATTTGTTCGGCGGTGTCACAATTTTACAGCTTAATTTACAAGCAAATGGATTTGATATGCCTGTTTCTTATCTTTCTATGGCTCCGTATCTTGTGACCATCGTGGTTCTGGTTATTATGTCTTCAGATCGAACACGTGCATCTTTGAATGCGCCTGCCTCTTTAGGCAAGATTTTCCATGCCTCTTCGTAGGGGTATAAATTTCACAGAGGCACGGGAGCCTCGCAATTAGGAGAGTAAAATGAAGCTGCTAAAAACACTTATGACTGGTGCTGCACTGGTCGTTGGTTTGGGTGGAATGGCCCAAGCTGAAGACAAAACTAAGGTTGGTTTTGTTTATGTTGGTCCAGTTGGTGATTTCGGCTGGTCATACGAGCACAATGAAGGCCGCAAGGCAGTTGAAGAAGCGTTTGGTGATAAAGTTGAGACTATGTTTGTAGAGTCAGTTCCAGAAGGAGCAGATTCAGAGCGTGTAATGACACAAATGGCTCTGGATGGCGCAGATCTAATTTTCACAACGTCTTTTGGGTATATGGATCCTACTATCAACGTAGCAAAGAAATTTCCTAATGTAAAATTTGAACATGCAACAGGATACAAGCAAGCTGATAATGTTTCTATTTATTCGGCACGCTTTTATGAAGGACGTTCCGTTATTGGACATATTGCGGGTCATATGACTAAAAGTAATACAATTGGTTACATAGCATCATTCCCAATTCCTGAAGTTATTCGTGGAATTAATGCTGCTTATATTGCTGCTAAAAAAGTGAATCCAGATGTTAAGTTAAAGATTGTTTGGGCATATACTTGGTTTGACCCAGCTAAAGAAGCTGATGCTGCAACTGCTCTCATTGAGCAAGGTGCAGACATTATCATGCAACACACAGATTCACCTGCAGCTATGACTATAGCTGAAGAAAAAGGTATGTATGCTTTTGGACAAGCGTCTGATATGAAACAGTTTGGCCCTAAAGCTCGCTTGTCTTCTATTATTGATGACTGGGCGCCGTACTATATTGCTCGTACACAGGCAGTAATGGATGGAACTTGGGAATCAACATCCACATGGGATGGAATTAAAGAAGGAATGGTAGGAATAGGTGATTTTTCTAATGATATTCCGGCTAGTGTTCAGGCATCTGCTACAGCTTTGAAAGAGGCATTAATGAGTGGAGCAACGCATAGTTTTACAGGCCCAGTAAATAAACAAGATGGTTCTGCTTGGTTGGCTAGTGGTGAAACAGCTGACGATGGCACTCTAGCTGGAATGAACTTCTATGTTGAGGGCATTGAAGGTGAAGTGCCTAACTAAAAATAATAACTTATAAATACATTAGGCTCATCATTTTAATGGTGAGCCTTTTTTGTTTAATTTATACTATCAAAAATATTTTGATTAACTAAAATATTGAGCTTAAATATTTATCTAAAGTAGAGTGTTTAAAATACATTCTTTATTAAGAAAAATACCTAAGATTATAATGCTGATATATATTTCATTATTAGGCTAAATAATAATAAAATGATTGTGTGTTCATATTAATAAACTAGGGTC
>ENA-ORXF01002723-ORXF01002723.1-marine-metagenome-genome-assembly--contig:-NODE-2723-length-10387-cov-5.183220_pt1 | contig 10387 bp, 16 predicted proteins | sample MGYA00237864_ERZ511476 | MGnify/ENA primary metagenome ERZ511476 (study PRJEB26306, sample SAMN06343908) | marine metagenome | isolation source: coastal waters | place: Atlantic Ocean: West Antarctic... | reverse complement strand
ACCTGTGCTCTACCACCATGCGACACGGTTTATGTGGATGTAGATGTAATAGAGTATCTTACTGATACTGTAACATTGATTGAAACAATTACAATAACAGATACTATAATTGAATATGTAGATGTCGAATGGATAACAACAGACACGATATATATAACAGAAACTATTACTGAATACGACACTATTACATTAACGGAGACAGAATATGTTGATGTCATAGTAGACAACTATGTCTACATAACTGATACCATAACAGAGTTCTTATCTATTACAACATACATTGATTGTGAAACTGGAGAAGAATGTGGCGAACTTTCTCCTTGTGATGAAACTTCTATATATGCACCTAATGTTGTAACCCCAAATGCAGATGGCTGGAATGATACATGGCAGGTTATTGCAGAAGGAGGCTGTTGGTCTCAGTGGGAAGTTAGAATATATAATAGATGGGGTGGACTTGTTTGGATCAGTGCTTCAAGTACAGATGAATGGGCAGGTGATGTGGCCACCGGCTTATATGTATATACTATAACAGCTCACAGCTCTATGAATGCCAGTGTTTTTGAATTTAACGGAACAGTAACAGTATTATATTAATAAAAGGAACCCCATGGGAACTACAGTTAAGCATATATTAAAGGATCATACCAACACACTCGGATTGGAAGCTAAAAAGATGTTCGAAGATGAGGGTATGAGCATAGCCAGCATAGCAGACCAAATGAATTTATCAGTAGAAACAATACACACGTGTCTACGTAACCTAAATAAAAATGTCGATGAAAACCAAACCAATCACAAAGAAACAATTAAAGAAGACGCACAAGAAACGGTCGCTAATAACAAAGTTTCCACGATCAAAGTAGACTAAAAGTAAACATTTCTGAAAAAAAGCATAAAAAAGATTAGGTTCCTTACCGATTATCCCTTATCTTTATTATATAAGAAATTAATTAAAAACCAAAAGGTATGCCAAAAGCTAAAAAAGTAAGGAGTGAATACGGAGTAGTAATCACCAAGCCTCATTCAAATGAGATGTATGATCATAATGAGAAAGTATCAGATATGATGAAAGAAAGGCTCCTAAATGCTTGGAAAAAGGAATTGACTAGATTGAATGCCAATTTAACCAACGCCGAGCTTGAAGATCTAGATTGGGATGCAGATGCATTTGATAATGAGAGTAATGAGATATCAAATCCAATCCTAGTTAAACTTCAAAAAGGAGTTATGTATTGCGGGTATGGTACCGGGTATTCCGTTCAAGATGTTAGTGATCAATTTGAGAAAGAATTAGAGAATATGCCAAATTATCAATTGGACCAAGATTATGATGATATGGTAGATGATCAATTAGTTCCAGAATTGAAGGATGAATTAGGAAGGAAGATTGGATTAGTTGGATTTAATTGAAAAAAAGCATAAAAAAGATTAGGTTCCTTACCAATTATACCTTATCTTTAAGTATAAGAAATAAGTAAAAAGAAATAATCACCAAAAATTAAGTTATGAAGAAAAAGTTTGAGTATTTAGTAGTAGAGTTAAAAAATGGAAAGTACATCTTAACAGATGCTTCCGGAAAGATCCGTAGTGATGTATTTGTTAGAGATATAATGTGTCAACATTGTATTGATAATAACCAATGTATTCAATATGATATAGAGACCGGAAGGTCATATCGTAAGGATATATCAATGTATTGTGATTTTCAACCAAAGGAGGAAGAAGTGGAAGCATCGAATAAAATTGAAGCCGACCCAATATTGGATTTCATCCATAATAAGGCAGTTGACCTTCGTCCTAAGACATTGGTAATGCCGGACTTGAAATGGAAGTATTTAATTCGATCGGCAATGAGAGGAAAGAATATTATGATGACCGGAGCATCAGGGTGTGGTAAGACAATGGCCGCAAAGAAATTAGTAGAGGCGTTGGATCGTCCGGAGTTCTATTTTAATTTAGGAGCCACCCAAGACCCTAGAGGTACTTTGATTGGTAACACCCATTTTAATCCTTCCGAAGGGACAACCTTTAGTGAATCATTATTTGTAAAGGCTATCCAGACCGAAGATGCAATTATATTATTAGATGAAATATCTAGAGCACATCCAGAAGCATGGAATATATTAATGACGGTATTAGATTCCGGACAAAGGTATTTGAGATTAGATGAGCATGAAAATTCGCCAACCATTAAAGTTGCGAATGGTGTTACATTTGTTGCCACTGCAAATATTGGTAATGAATATACCGCAACTAGATCAATGGATAGAGCATTAGTAGATAGATTTATTATTGTTGAAATGGAGTCGTTAGATAAAGACCAAGAGTCGGCATTGTTAAAAGATCTTCATCCAGGAGTGACGCAAGGCCAAGCCGATGCCATTGCAGAAATTGCTTCAATGACCAGAAAAGAAGTTAAGACCGATGCTCCAAGGATTACAAATTCAATTAGTACCAGGGTAAGTGTTGAGATGGCCGGATTGCTAGAAGATGGATTTGAATTAGCCGAAGCGGCCGAAGTTTGTATTTATCCTTTCTTTGATGAAGATGGAGGAGTTGATTCGGAAAGAACCTTTATGAAGCAAGTAGTCCAGAAGTATTGTGGATCTACCGAGAATGAAGATATTTTTAATGCAGAAGGAGTAGATGAAGAAGTTAAATAATAGCTAATTTGGTGATTAGTATAGGTTGGAGGCATCTAAATAAGTCCTCCTTCCTTTTATATGCGCCCGTAGCTCAGCTGGATAGAGCACCTCCCTTCTAAGGAGGCGGCCATAGGTTCGAATCCTATCGGGCGTACAAATGATATATAATCCATCAGACCCAAAAGAAATACGAATAACGATTGCCATATGGGTAGTCGCAATACTAATAATGCTATTTGCAAAATATGGATAGAGAATATTATATAAAAAAAGGCTTCCAGCCATATGCGATAATGACCGCATCGGATAAGTATACGCAGGGTATAGAAATATGGTATCCTAGTAACCCAATTAACTCTGATAATCAGCCAGCGGTATATGTCTTAATGAATATCACCGGCAAATTGTTAAAGGTAGGAGAGACGCAGAATTTAACGTCTAGATTCCATAGAGGATATAGATGTATATCTAATACAACAAACGACCGTATTAGAAAACATATAAAGGAGGTTGAAAGTATATATGTATATGTATTACCAATGTCAATTGTAAAAGCAAAGATATTAGGATTCCAATGTGAAACGTCTTATACAAAAGGCTTAGAACATCATTTGTTAACAGAATACAAGGATCAGTGGGACACAGTCCCTCCATTAAATGTATATATTAAATAAACATTTCTGAAAAAAAGCATGAAAAAGATTAGGATCCTTACGGAATCTCCCTTATCTTATAGTATAAGTAATTAGTAAAAAAGGTAAGATATGATAAAAAGTTCAAATTCAAGTTTTTGGTTAGATAATGACTTTTTCAATGATGATCAGTTTGATGATATGTTGGGAGAATTTAATGTTACCAAGCCAAAGGGTAAAGATCCAATGAAGTTAGCAGGTTATAGAAGAGCCATTGGTAACTTTGTTAGAATTGTTACCGGAGAAGCCATTCCTGTAAAGTTCAATGATAATGGTGGTAGTTATACCGATGGTAAGACAGTTACCATATCAGCCTCATTAAAAGATAAGGATTTTGATCCAGCCGTGGGATTAGCATTACATGAAGGGTCACATATTAAGTTGACCGACTTTGATGTATTGAGAGATTTAGAGTCATGGGTTAAGAACCATGATATTGATATGATATCATTGGCTGAGAAGCATGGAGCAATTGATGATGCAGGAAACCCTAATAGATGGTGGTCATCAGGATATGTATTGCCTAAATTGAAAGACCTTATAAATATTATTGAAGATAGAAGAATTGATGCTTGGGTTTATAAGAATGCCCCAGGATATAAAGGATATTATCAAGCATTGTATGATAAGTATTTTAATGCAAGTATCATTGATAAGGGTCTTAAGTCAGATGAATATACAGAAGCCAATTGGGAATCATATATGTTCCGAATATGTAATTTAACTAATCCTAATCGTAGATTGGATGTATTGCGCCTGAAGGAGATTTGGGATATAGTAAACCTTAAAGATATTAGTAGGTTGAAGACCACCCAAGATGCTTTAGACATAGCATGGGAAATATTCCAATTAGCAGAAGAGCAGATTCCATCATTAGAATTAGATGAGGAAGAAGAGTGCGAAGGAGAAGGAGAAGGTAAAGGAGGAGAGTGTGAAGGAGAAGGAGAAGGAGATCCGATTGAAGGTAATAAAGTTGAGTCGCCAGATGGTAAGGATGAATTAGATGATGGATCGAAAGCCGAGGGTGATGAAGCTAAGAAGGGTTCCGGAGCAGAAAAGGGGGCTAGTAAAATGAAGAGTGGATTGAATGAATTAAATGATAAGCAGAAGCATCGACTAAAGAAAGCAATTGAAAAGCAAGAAGATTTCCAGAATCAAAAGACCAAGAAGACCAGTGTAAGTAAGAGTTTACAAAAACAAATGAAGGCAATGGAGGATAGTGGAACGCATATGACATCAGTAGAATATGAAGATACCTATCGATATTCAGATGAAGGCATTGTTAGGAAGGAGGAGGTAGCCGTTATTAATAATTTCACCAAAGATTTAGTTAATAATCTAAGTTGTGGTATGTGGGACAATTGGGGGAGAGAGAGCAGAGGAGAATGTATTAGTGAAGGTATTAGAAGGGGTGTAGTTTTAGGTAAGAAATTAAAAGTTCGTTCGGAAGAAAGAGATACGAAATTTAATAAATTAAGATCCGGGAAGATTGATAAGAGAATGATAGCCAATGCAGGATTTGGAGCAGAAGCAATTTTTGAGAAAATAGAAAATTTTGCATATAGACCGGGTATCATTCATATATCGATTGACAATAGTGGTTCAATGAGTGGAGGTAGATTCCGGAATGCAACAACGACCGCAGTGGCAATGGCAAAAGCATGTAGCATGATTGAGAATATGGAATGTGTAATTAGTTTTAGAGCCGGAAGTAATTTTGCCGGGAGGGAAATGCCGGTTATGTTGATTGCATATGATAGTAGAAAGCATGGAATGAACCAGATTAAGACCATGTTACCATATGTATGTGTATCAGGAGTGACGCCAGAAGGATTATGCTTCGATGCTATAATGAAAGAGATTATAAAATCATCGAGAGGGAAAGATGCTTATTTTGTTAATATGAGTGATGGTATGCCATATTATGGAAACTATAGTGGAATTGCCGCTCATAAGCATACGAAGGCCCAAGTAAAGAAAATGACCAAAGAAGGTATCAAAGTTATTAGTTACTTCATTACCGGGTCACATGGGATTAGTGAGCATGAAAAGAATGCCTTTAGTGCAATGTATGGAAGAGATGCTCAATACATTGATACCAAAAAGATTAATGATGTTGCAAAGTCAATGAATAAGAAATTTTTAGAAGTAGCATAATATGTGGCAAGAAGATAATAAACGTAAGGAATATAATAAAACCGGCTTTGCTGGGAGTGATACCAAATGGCTTGAGGATATAGTGTCACCAGGGGAGAGAATAGATAGTCTTCCGCGTGTAGATAACTCCGGATGGGGAAATGAAACCCTCAAGTATGTTAGCCTTTATGAATTCCTAGGAAAGAATGCCGGCAAGGACATTGGACAGCGAGTCTGGAACTCATCAAAGGTTATGGGGGTCAGCTCAATAAAGAAAGAGCATAAACATAGTGGGTCCGGCATTAAGTATAGACATTATCCACAAGCTTGGTTAGAGGTGTGGTTCAGAGACTTCGATGCTCAATTAAGTATGGAAGTATATAATAAAGAAGTTGCCATGGAGGCATTAAAAAGAATTAATAAAAATAGTAAGTAGATATGAAAATATTCAGATTAACAGTACATGTAACAAATAGGCCTAAGATTGATACCGCGGCTCCGGAGGTGGCGACTAAAAGGAAAGGTCCGCAGAAGACTGCAGTCGACTTAGCACTTGAGAGTCCAAAGAAGGGTCAGGTTGTATCCAAGTCCGGGAGGTTTAAAATCTATAACACATTATCATTCTATTGCGATACAATGGCAGAATGTATGGACATGTTGTTTCAGGTTAGATCAAAATATGATATACAAATCGGGAGAGATAGCAAAAAGCCTAGCAAGTATAAAAAAGAAATGTACAACATTAGTTTTGCAAAGTAAGATGAAAACGATGAATAGGAAAATAAAATACGATAGAAGACGAGCAATTGATTGTAAGATTGTAAGAAAGTCTAAGACACATACTGGTTATTGTAAGTATATAGTAACTGTAGCTGATAAGGATGGTACTATAACCAAGCATCCAGTGTATGGAAAAGATATGCAAAACGCTCTTAAGAGGCTAATGAATCAAGAAAAGACGCAGTGGTTTGAAAATAAAATCAACGCCGGATGGATAGTGGCAGCATGGTTATTGATTCTTGGAGTGTCAGGCACTGCAGATGCGCAACCACATTCCATATTAGCTTCAATTGGAACTATATTAGTACTAGGTTTAATAGGAATATATTGGAACCGCTACATCAACAGAGGGGGATTGTAAATGAGACTATCAGGCAACGTTGGTCAAACGCCGCTAATCCCTATTACTATAGGGAAGTATACCGTATGGGGTAAATGTGAATTCATGAACCCAGGTGGGTCGGTCAAAGATAGGATGGCGACATATATCTTAAATGATGCTGAAGCGAGAGGATTGATACAACCAGGAGACACTCTGATAGAAGCAACTTCAGGTAATACAGGAATTGCATTTGCTATGTTAGCAGCAGAGAGAGGGTATAGGATGAAGATTGTTATGCCATCCAATATGAGTGAAGAACGAAAACAAATGTTAAAGTTCTATGGAGCAGACTTAATACAAGTAGAGCCGGGAGACTTCGACGGAGCAATATCAACAAGGGATGCGCTAGCGGAATCGTTTGGATGGTTCAACTGCAATCAATTTCACAACCCATTAAACATTGAAGCTCATTATGAAACAACAGGACCTGAGATTGATGTACAATTTAGGAAATATGACCCTCATGAAAATGTATGGCAGGAAGCATTTGTAGTAGGAACCGGTACCGGAGGTACCATCATGGGCGCCGGCAAATACTTAAAGGAACGGACACCCGGGATGCAGCTGATTGCTGTTGAGCCAGCAGAGAGTGCAGTGATGAGCGGATGCGAGCCTGGCCTCCATGGCATACAAGGGATAGGTGACGGCAGTAAGTTCTTAGTTGATATGAAATATATAGATGGAGTGCTAGCAGTATCAACACAATGTGCCAAGGCCACAGCAAGACATCTAGCAAAGAACTATGGATTGTTTGTAGGGATAAGTGCAGGTGCAAATGTATACGCATCATTCCAATGGTTAAGAGATAACGGAAAAACTAATGCCATTACAATATTATGTGATAGGGGCGAAAGATATTTAAGTTGTCTATGAGTAAATGTCCTTATACTAAATTCAAGAGTAAGGTATTATCATATATCGGACTACTAAGAACTCCTAGAGATGAGTACGGAGGAATGCCTACTTGCCCATTTGTAGGACCGGAGGTGGACCAAGAAAAATTAATGATCGAAAAATTTGACCCAAAAGAAACTACCTTATTAGAAAAGGTTAAGGTATATGATGAGTCAGCATATGATAGTCTATTATTAGTACAAGTAGCAGAAGATATATTATCAGGACATGATACAGTAGGCTATCAAGATTATATCAATAGGACAATGAAGGAGAATGGTTATGGTCATTTGAAATGCATTTGCTTTAATCCTAACGATAAGTTAGAGATAGACGGCTTCAATGCTAGAAGCCATGCACCTTACTTCCTAATCAATATAGCTACCAAAGAAGCATTAGCAAAGGCCCATACAATATTAGCAAAGACTAAGTATTATGATAACATGGATAAGAGATATCTAAAATACTTACATAAAGCTTAGGATATATGAAATTAATTTGTTATATTAATATAATAGGAAAGTACAATGAAAGCAGCTTATAAGGTAATAGATGAGATTGAAGAACAAGTCAACGCATGTTGTGCAATAACAATGTACCCAGAAGATGTGATTGCTCTAATAGATAAACTTAGAAAGATTTTGTACCAAATCGAAGTAACAAATGAAAACAAATGAAACCAATAATACAAATCTGGATTAAAGAATCCAGCCTAAAACATATTCATAGGGGAAGCTATCCATCAACATGGTGGAGGAGAGACCCAGGTGACCAAGAGTTCATTGCAATTAATGTATCATATGATTGGTACATTAAGATGCTCGATTATGAATCAGACTTAGCGGACGATGAAGCGCCGTTTTAAAAAAATTAATTAATAATAAAAGGAAGAAGATATGCAAGAATTTATTTATCATGCCCTAGGGCTATGTGGTGAGAGCCACCCAAGTGTTGTTACGGTAGGATTGTTAGTAAGTGTGGCGTGGTGTGCGGTTAAGTTTGGGAAGCCGGTAGTAGCTCGTTTCACTCGCAATGAAGGGACTTTAAAAGGTTGATGCCATGACAGAACAAGACAACAGCATACCGGGATTAGAAGCACATCCATCCAAGAAATTTACAACAAAAGCTCAACGTGCTATAACACGGAGTGAGATATTAGATGAGATATGGTCTGCAGATAAACATACTCATAACGGACATTGGTATGTTAAGCTATCAGATGTTGCACGAATATTAGGAGAAGATCATGCAAGGCAAGAGGGATAGACAAAAGAAGGACAGTACAAGGTTTGCATCATATGGACTCTTTGGACTAATAGTAGTTGTGTTTATGGTGGCAATTGCAAACCTTGTTGAAACCAAATCGGATACAACTCATTTACAAGGCCCACCGAGCAATTATTGGGTACCGACGGTTGATGATATATTGTATCAAGATTCAATGTATCAAATTATAAGGGCTACGGAAACCAATATGGATACAATCAATACAGCTATGGACAGAATCATATTGAAATTGGATATTATAATATACCAGGACGGATCAAGCGATAGTGTTAGATTGTATGAAGAGAATCATGTAGCCAATTATAATAGACTTACAGACTCGAACAAGGTTTGGATAAGTGATGACGGAATGAATACAAATGATTAAGATAGCAAGAATAGCATTTAGCATAATAGCAGCAATACTTATATGGCCAATAGTCTTATTAGGTATAGTAACTATTATAGAGATAGCATTGACAATAGGCCTTATAAGTGCATTAGCTATATGGATATACAAAGGTAGTAAGCATTAAACAAACAATAGAATGATGGCAGCAATAATAGTAATGATAGTAATGATGGTAGGTACAGCGTACTTTACTATAGATAGGAGCGAGTAGGTATAGCCTATCCCTGGTATAGAAGGAGGGTCAAAGACCCTAGTACACCTATCAAACCGTTCATGTAATGACCTATTGTAGTATAGCTATATTGGTACCTTCATCCTAGGGTGGATGGTTAAATGAACCGTTAAAACAATTAATCCTATATAATACGTTAAACAATACGCATAGGATAGGTTATAGCTATATATCAGAGTCATTGTATAGGAAGATCTGGTCAGAATGGTTATAAATATATGCCGTTGTTCAAAAGATTTCCTATACGAAAAAAAATTGATACAATCTTAAACTGCTATAAGGCATGCTTGTATCCATCTATATACAAGATCTAATCGTAAAGGCCTCTATACCAAGCATTTCTTAGATCATTCATTAGACGTGGTGCATACAATTACGTAAGGATCCTAATTATATGTTAGCTTTATGTTGGCTATTTGGTAAATAAAGCTTGTTTTAAATTAGGTTTATGGCGTATTATACCTTATCTTATAGTATAAGTATTAATTAAAAACCATTAGATATGATTAAGGTAACCAGTAAATTTGTTAAGAGAGAGGTTAAAGAGGCCCAAGTAGAATTAGATGCATTTGCACCAGGTAAGGTGATAGTGAGCGCTATAGAGGATGTGGATGGAGGAGATCCATATATAGTAGGAGAGTTTCAAAATCCTAGTTGCAGCGCCGTGTATAGCGAGAGGTTGGATAAGTATTTTAGTAGAGGCATCTTTATTGAATTCTTTAAGCAAAGGGCAGATTGGTTAAATGCCAGTCCAGAGATTAAAGGATATGTTAGTTCCGCCGGAATGCATCCTAGTGAGTATAGTGTTGATAGTCAGCCAATGGTATCAGCCAATGGGGATGTATGTTTTATGAGAGAAGTATAGTAGTATGAAGAGAATAGATATATTAGAAGAGGGCACAAAGGTCCAAGAGCGTATAGACGCATTAGAGTTTGTTATAGAAG
>ENA-ORXF01002722-ORXF01002722.1-marine-metagenome-genome-assembly--contig:-NODE-2722-length-10392-cov-3.275521_pt1 | contig 10392 bp, 11 predicted proteins | sample MGYA00237864_ERZ511476 | MGnify/ENA primary metagenome ERZ511476 (study PRJEB26306, sample SAMN06343908) | marine metagenome | isolation source: coastal waters | place: Atlantic Ocean: West Antarctic... | reverse complement strand
AAGCTAACCACTACTCAAGCGGGCTACATTAATGTGCCATTTGATGGCCCGTTTAAGCCAGAAAGCTACAAGTACTAATGGTTGGGTCGTTCTCATCAGAATGGCATAAATTCTGGATATTGATCTCTGATAAGAGCCATGATCGTTTTTAATAGCCTGTACAATATTAAGCACAAAGTCCATCGTTGTAGATAATCTTCAGGCAAAATTGCCTCTATTAGTTATTGTGTTTTTTTTAAATTTTATATGGAAAATAGTCCCAGCTATTCTCTCAGGTGGTTTCGCGCACGCTTTTGGCCCTTATCACGCAAATAATATTATCCGCTGGCGGGAGATAACATCATACTTCAAGAAACTATCTTGCACCTTAGCGGAATAGATGATAATAAAAAGGCGTATGGCTACAATTACATACCGTCTATGCTGTTTGGTGGATTATGAAGGTAATTTTTTTGGATCGTGACGGTGTAATTAATCAAGAAATTGGCTACCTACATAAAAGTAAAGATTTCAAATTTGTTGATGGCATACTTGAGGCGTGCATTTTTTTTCAATCACTTGAATACAAGCTGATTGTTGTCACTAACCAGTCAGGTATTGCTAGAGGATATTATAAAGAAGAAGATTTTCATATGCTAACCAAGTGGATGGTCGCGCAGTTTGATAATCGAAATATTGATATTTTGGATGTATTTTTTTGCCCCCATGGCCCAAAGTCAACTTGCAAGTGCCGTAAGCCTCAACCAGGTATGCTTATAGATGCTCGTGATAAATATGATATTAATATGGAAGAGTCATGGATGATTGGTGATAGAGAAGGGGATATTAATGCAGCAATTGCTGCTGGAGTTAATAATACTATATTAATAAAAAGTGGATATGGTTTTGATGAAATTAACACTAAAGCTAAATTTATATTAGAATCAATCAAGGAAAGCCATAAAATTATTACATAATCTTATGGCCTATAGTAATGTATAATTTTATTAATATAAAGACTCGAAAAAATGACACATTTATAAATGGTAACGCTAAAAGCTTAGAGATATCATTGACATTGTTACATCTAAAATTCATATATAGTTTGATTGAATTTTCATCTTAGAAGAATTAATTCAAATCTATATTTCTGATATTAAATCACGACACACTTATATTTTATGATGAATTTACAAAAAAAATCGCCAAAACTCTTAGTTATTGGTGATTTAATTATTGATCACTACTTATGGGGCTCATGCGAGCGCATTTCGCCAGAAGCCCCGGTACAAATAGTGAATGTTGAAAGCGAAAGTGTTGTACTTGGTGGTGCCGGAAACGTGATTAATAACTTAAAAGCACTCGGCGCCCGGGTTGATATTATTAGTGTTATTGGCAGTTGTGCAATTGCAGACGAGTTGAAAGATCTATTAACAAATGTTGAGATTGATGCCCAATATTTAATCACTCAGAAAGGCCATATTACCAGCAAGAAAAGCAGAATTATCGCTGCCCAGCATCAGGTCATTAGATACGATCGTGAAAGCTCTGATGAGATTAGCGTTGAATCACAAAAATCGATCTTAGAGTCTTTTGCAAGCATCATCAATAATTATGACGGTGTATTGCTCTCGGATTATGGCAAAGGCGTATTAACTTATAGCCTCACTAAATCCTTAATTAGTATTGCCAATAAAGCTAAGAAAAAAATACTGGTTGATCCGAAAGGTGCAGACTATTCAAAGTATAAGGGAGCTTATCTGCTCACGCCTAATAAGAAAGAGGCAAGTGAAGCAACACAAATGCCTATTAACGATAATGAGAGTCTGGCTAGGGCTATTCTTCATTTAAAAACTGAGTTTGACTTAGATGTCTCACTCATTACTCTTAGTGAGCAGGGGGTGGCAATTTATGATGACATGTTGCGTATTCATCCTACTGTAGCTCGAGAGGTATTTGATGTCACAGGTGCAGGTGACACAGTTCTAGCATCGTTGAGTTTTGCATTAGCCTGCGGATATAAAATTGATGATGCGGTTAAATTTTCTAACCTAGCTGCAGGTGTTGTAGTGGGAAAAGTTGGCTCCGCCACTGCTACGCTTAATGAAATTATTGCCTATGAATCAAGCCTTAACAAGTCTAGCAGTGATGCACATATTAAAAATATCGAAGAAATTACGATATTAAGTAGTGAGTTAAAAGTAAAAGATAATAAAATCATCTTTACTAATGGTTGTTTTGATATTTTGCATGCAGGGCATGTACGCTACTTAGAAAATGCAAAAAGTTATGGCGACGTGCTCATAGTGGGGCTCAATTCAGATCGGTCTGTTAGTGCACTCAAGGGTAAAAACCGCCCCATTAATATACAATCAGACAGAGCATATATATTGGCTTCACTAGGGGTGGTCGATTATGTTGTCATATTTGACGAAGTCACGCCTTATGATCTGATTAAAGCGATCAAACCTAATATTTTAGTCAAAGGCGGTGACTATGAAGATAAGGAAGTAGTTGGTCAAGATATTGCTGATGAACTAAAAATAGTAAAATTTATTGATGGAAAGAGCACGACAAAAATAATTGAAAGAATTCACCAAAGGATTTAATCCTTTTGGTCATAAATCAACGAATACCTATAAGAATTGGAATGCATTGCCACTTCGTTAGAGCGTTAGTTGTTTTAACCTGCTTCTCTGAGGTTGATTGGCAATATAATATAGTACAGATCTTAAAAATTTTAAAAAACTACAAATGGTACGCGAATGAAGCACTCTAAAAATAATAGTATTGAGTTATTATTCAAGGATTCAATCAAGATAAAACAATCTTGTTTAGATCAGGGATTGTATTGTATTGCAGCAATGGGGGAAATAATTTCAGAATCCATTGAGCAGGGCGGTAAAATTCTGTTATGCGGAAATGGCGGGTCAGCAGCTGATGCACAACATCTTGCTGCAGAGATGTTGGTGCGTCTTAGACCAATGAACAATAGAGAGGGTGTGGCTGCTATAACGCTTGCACAAGATACATCTACGATCACAGCGTGTGGTAATGATTTTGGATATGATGCGCTTTATGCGCGTACCTTAAGGGCGCTTGGAAAGGAAGGGGACTGTCTAATTGCAATTACTACTTCGGGGAATTCAAAGAATGTAATCTTGGCAATGAAAGCAGCTAAAGAGTTGGGAATTAACGTATTTGGTTTTTTAGGATGTGAGGGTGGAGATGCTTTACAATATTGTGATGAGGCATTCGTAGTGCCAAGTAATGATACTGGAAGAATTCAAGAGGCCCATATTACTGCAGGACATGCTTTAATGGAATATATTGAAGACTCATTACTTGAGTCTGGATATCTAAACTTACAGGATAATTTGTAATAGAATGTCATGAAAATGTCTCTAAATAATATCGATGCATTTGTTTTTGATTTTGACGGTGTTTTAACAAATAACCTTGTGCATTTGGACCAAGATGGTAAAGAGTGGGTTAGTTGTAGTCGTGCAGACGGGTTGGCATTTGATGTCTTACGCAAGCTAGAAAAACCATCATATATATTGTCAACAGAAAAAAATCCAGTTGTTTCTGCGCGTGCAAAAAAATTAAAAATTCAGGCACTACAAGGGATTAAAAACAAAGTTGATACCCTTTTAGCTCTCTCAGAAAGTCAGGGATATAAGCTTAGTCGAATTTTATATGTAGGTAATGATCTGAATGACTTTCATGTTATGAAAGTTTGTGGCTATTCGGCTTGTCCCGGAGATAGCCATGTAAAGATAAAGGAGCTATCTAATATCGTATTAAATACACGTGGTGGAGAAGGCGTGGTGAGAGAGTTGTTAGAAGATGTTCTTGGTCTAGATTTTATTAAAATTTTATATTAACTATTAAGGATAAAAAATGTCAATAATTATAATTGGTGAAATAGGAATAAACCACAATGGTGATATGGCTATTTGCAAAAATCTCATTGATGTTGCAAAAGAGTCAGGTGCTGATTGTGTGAAATTTCAGAAACGAGACATAGATCAAGTTTACACTCAAGAGTTTCTAAATTCTCCAAGAGAGAGTCAATGGGGTACAACTCAGAGAGATCAAAAGTTGGGTCTAGAATTTAGTGCAGATCAATATCAAGAAATTGAAAATTATTGTAATGAAAAAGGACTCGAATGGTTTGCCAGTGCTTGGGATATCAATTCACAAAAGTTTTTACGGAAATTTAATTCGAAATACAATAAAGTTGCTTCGGCAATGATAGTGCATACAGAATTATTAAGAGAAATTGCTAGTGAAGGAAAGCATACTTTTATTTCCACGGGTATGACCACGTATGACCATATTCAAGCTGCAGTAGATATTTTTCGTAAAGAAAACTGCTCATTTGAGCTAATGCATACAATTTCAACTTATCCAATGGAAGTTAAAAATGCTAATCTCAATATGATCAAAACTTTAAGGAAAAAGTTTGATTGTAATGTTGGCTATAGTGGACATGAGGTAGGCTTAGCAGTTTCTTATGCGGCAGCAGCGTTGAACATTACCTCTTTAGAAAGGCATATTACTCTTGATAGAGCGATGTACGGCTCAGACCAATCAGCATCTGTTGAGCCAGCAGGATTTAAACAGTTAGTTGGAGCCGTTAGGAAGATTGAACTTGCAATGGGTGATGGTATAAAGAAAATCATTGAGGCTGAAGCGCCGATCGCTGCAAATCTTCGGCAGCATCTTGATTGGAAGTAAGGGACATGAATAATAAAATTGGTGTAATGCAAGGACGGTTAGTTCCTAAGCACCTGGGTAGATATCAAGCTTTTCCTATCGGAATATGGCAGGATGAATTTAAAGTCGCTAAAGAATGCGGTTTAGATTTAATTGAGTTTATCTTGGACTTTAATGATGCAGAAGAAAATCCGCTGATAAAATTAGGAGGTGTTGAGGAAATAATCGAAGTCATTAAAAATACTGGAGTATCAGTGAAAACTATCTGTGCTGATTACTTTATGGAAGCTCCCTTACATTCAATGGATGATTTAGTTGGAGAGGAAAGTTTTAGAATATTGGAAAAATTATTAGATGCAGCCAAAGTGTTAAAAATAACAGATGTAGTTATTCCTTGTGTTGATCAATCTAGTTTGGAAACCAAAGAAGCGGTTAATAGGTTCATTGAAAAGATAACCAAAATCATTCCTACCATTGAAAAAGAAAATATTAATTTATCCTTAGAAACTGATTTGGCACCAAGGCCATTCATGGAATTGTTAGATAAATTGAACTCAAAAAACATTACAGTTAATTATGACATCGGCAACAGCGCCGCACTAGGCTTTGATTGTAACGAAGAATTAGAAACATACGGTGACAGAATTACTGATGTTCATATTAAAGACAGGATGTTGGGAGGTGGGCCAGTTATATTAGGTGATGGTGATGCTGACTTTGTTAAGTGTTTTGCCAAACTAAGAAAGCTTGATTATCAGGGGCCTTTTATCATGCAGGCGTTTCGTGATGACGTAGGTGTAGATATTTTTAAACAGCAACTTGATTGGATTAAGCCATTTTTAAATGAGTAATACTATTGCAATTATCCCTGCTCGTTTAGGCTCAAAATCTATTTTAGATAAAAATATTAAACTTTTATCTGGACATCCGTTAATTGCATATAGTATTGCAGCCGCAAAGCTATCAAATAAAATCGAAAGAGTTGTTGTTTCTACTGACTCCAAAGTGTATGCAGATATCGCTAAACAATATGGAGCAGAAGTGCCGTTCATTCGTCCCACTGAGTATTCTACAGATTCTGCATCAGATAGAGATTTTTTAGTCCATGCGATGAATTGGTTTGGCGAGAACGAAAATAGGGTGCCGGAATATTGGGTTCATCTGCGGCCAACCACGCCACTCCGAAATGTTGAAATTATTGACCGCGCAATCAATGAAATTGTTCAGGATGAAAAAGCTACATCTCTGCGGTCTGGGCATAGGGCGCCAGAATCACCTTTGAAGTGGTTCGTAAAAGATAAAAATTACTTTAAAGGTTTGATAAGCGGCGAAGATTATAATTTACCGAAAGAAGCCTTTCAGCAAGTTTACATACCTGATGGTTTTGTTGATATCGTGAAAGCTTCATTTGTTATGAGTAGTGAAAAAGTTCATGGTGATAAGATGATTGGGTTTGAGTCACCTGTCTGTACAGAGGTGGATTCTGCTGAAGAGTTTAACTATATTCAGTATCAATTAGACATGAGTGGTTCAGATTTATTGGGCTATTTAAACGATATAAAGGGACGATAATGTCAGGAAATGGGTTTTCTCACCAACCAATTAAGGTTGAAAAAATAGCAACCAAATACCGTACAATCAAGACAGAAATCCCTGTGCCCGAAAGTATACCCATGCTTAAAAAGATGTATGAGGTAGAAGCACAAGCAATGCACGGGCAACTTCCAATGATTTGGGATAAAGCGGATGGTGTTCAAATATATGACCCGTGGGGTAATGTTTGGCTTGATTTCACTAGTACTATTTTTGTGGCAAACGCAGGGCACGGTAATAGGCGTATAATTAAAGCCCTAAGGGGTGTTCTAGATAAACCTTTGCTACATACGTATACATATGCTTCAAGTGAGCGCATTGATTATCTCGAGTATTTGATTAAACACACTCCAAAACAGTTTGAAAAGGCATTCCTTCTTTCAGCGGGCACTGAGGCGACAGAAGTCGCACTAAAGCTCATGCGTCTTTATGGTGAAAAACAAGGTAAGAGAAGGGGTGGGGTTGTGTGTTTCAATGGTGCTTATCATGGGCGCACTATGGGAGCTCAGATGATGACAGGAAACGATCCTGCAAAAGAGTGGGTGGGATATCAAGATCCAAATATTCATCATTTAAAGTTTCCTTATCCATGGGAGGTTGAGAACCCAAAAGCGTTTTTTGAATCTGAAATTGAGAGGTTGTTAAAAGAAAAAGATCTCGATCCGGGTAACGATTTGTGTGGATTTATGTTGGAAAGTTTTCAAGGCTGGGGGGCAATTTTTTACCCTAAAGAATTTGTACAAGCCTTAATGGAGTTTGCGAAAAAATATAACATTTTAGTGACTTTTGATGAAATGCAAGCGGGGTTTGGTCGTACAGGAGAATTGTTTGGCTATGAGCATTATGAGGTTGAGCCAGATATATTATGTTGTGGTAAGGGGGCTAGCTCAGGATTGCCATTAGCAATCGTATTGGGCTCAAAAGAGATAATGGATTTACCTGATATTGGCTCTATGAGTTCTACTCATTCCGCAAACCCTTTAGTCTGTGTAGCAGGCCATCAGAACCTAAAGGCAATGCTAGAAGATGGCCTAATTGATAATTCAAAGAAATTAGGAATTATCTTTCATCAAAGATTAAATCAGATTAAAAATAAATACCCTAACCATTTAAAATATATTTTTGGTAAAGGGCTGTTAGCCGCACTTATTTTTATGGATGAGAATGGCAAGCCATTAAGCAGTTTATGTGACAAAATTAGTGAGAAAGCTTTCCAAAGAGGATTGTTAGTCGTTCATACTGGTAGAGAATCGATCAAATTGGCGCCACCATTAAGTATCACTGAGGATGCAATGCTTGAAGGGGTGGCAGTGATAGAAGAATGTATTAAGGAATTAGTATGATAAAAGCAGTGAGACATACAGGCATTGTTGTTAGAGATTTAGAGAAATCTGTAGAGTTCTATTGTAAATTTGGTTTTTTTGAAGATAATCGAGATATAGAGGAAGGCGCCTTTATTGACGCAGTGGTTGGCTTGCAGTTGACTAAATTAGAATGGGTTAAGTTAAAAGCGCCGGATGGATATCTATTGGAGTTGTTACAATATCATTCTCATCCACAGCAGCAGCCTATAACAAAGCAAAAGTCGAATCAATTGGGCTGTTCGCATTTAGCATTTAGCGTTAAAGATATTAATGCTGTTTGTAAAAAAATTAAAGACATAGGTGGAAGTATGGTAAACCTCCCGGCACTAACAAACGACAAAAAGGTTAAGGTGGCATATTGTCACGACAATGAAGGCAATTTAATGGAAATTGTGGAGGTTTTGTAAAATGGCAAAAAACTATTTGTCTGTTGTTTATGATGATAAGTCACATCCATATACTGAGTACCCGAAAAAACTATGTGCGTATTTGTTTCAATCCTTTGGAATGAAAAAAGGCATGAAAATGTTGGAGCCTGGTTGTGGGCGAGGTGAGTTTTTAAATAATTTTAAAGAATTAGGTTTAGATGTTGTGGGTTTAGACATCTCACCAGAAGCCGTTAATTTTGAAAATGGCTTAGATGTCAAAATATGTGATGTTGAGAATGAGAAATTACCATTCGAAAATGATACTTTTGATGTAATTTATAGTAAATCATTTATCGAGCATCTATATTACCCAGAGAGATATTTGGAAGAGGCATTCAGAGTTTTAAAGCCTGGTGGAAGGTTAATCACTTTAGTGCCAGATTGGGAGTCTAACTATAAAATATACTTTGATGACTTTACTCATAGAACGCCATTTACAAATGTAGCATTAGGAGATGCTTATAAAATGAGTGGCTTCTCTGAGGTTTATGTTTTTAAGTTTAGACAACTTCCTATTGTGTGGAAATACCCAAAATTAAATTACGTTTGTACAATTATAAGCCCATTTATTCCGGTTAGAACTAAAAGTAAATTTTTCCGTTGGTCGAGAGAGTTGATGCTAGTAGGTGTAGGAGTGAAAAAGTAAATTGCACTTGAATCTAAGTAATAAGAAAGTGTTAATAACAGGTGCGTCGCAAGGCATAGGGTTGGCTGTTGCTGAAGGTTTTTTGCAGGAAGGTGCAAAAACGTGTCTAGTGTCTCGAGGGTCTCGGGCTTTATATGAAAATGAAAAAAAATTACAAAATATTTATGGCTTAGGGAATGTTATTTCATGTAAATGTGATTGTACTAATGTTGAATCACTCAATAGTTTAAAAAGAGAAGTTGAGAATAAGTGGAGTAGTTTGGATATTGTTATAGTGAATGTAGGCGATGGGCGAGGTGTATTAGATGCCTTACCTGATGATGGGCAATGGACAAAAACATGGAGCAATAATTTCGAGTCCGCGCTACAAACGGCTCGAACTTTTTTGCCAATGTTGGAAGACTCACAAGGGGCGTTGCTATTCGTTTCTTCAATTGCAGGAATGGAGGCCTTTGGCGCACCTACTGATTATTCAACAGCTAAAGCAGCAATTATTGCATTATCGAAAAATATGGCGAGAAAGTTAGCTCCAAATGTGAGAGTGAATGTAGTCGCACCAGGGAACGTTTATTTTGAGGGCGGATCTTGGGATGAAAGAATTAAACAAGATAAGGAGCTAGTAGATGAAGTTATTAAATCAACGTGCATCTAAGCTTGGGCTAAATGCAGGGCGCAAACTAACGGTCGACAAGGCAACAACGGGATCAAGGAGGAAAAAAATTCTAGGGTTAGAGAAATCAGAAGACCGCTTTACAAAAATATATAGCTCAAATCACTGGAATAGTTCGGAGTCGCGCAGTGGTGAAGGTTCTACCCTTGAAAATACGCAGAATATTCGAGCAGAGCTACCCAACATATTAGACCGATATGAAATCAAAAAAATGCTTGACGCGCCGTGTGGCGATTTCAATTGGATGCAACATGTTACAAAGAATACTCACATAAAATATATTGGGGGGGACATTGTTAAACCACTAATAAAATACAACCAATCTAAATATGGTGATAAAGATACAACATTTATTCATCTAGATTTAACAAAAAGTACAATGCCAAAAGTGGACCTTTTATTTTGTCGTGATTGCTTGTTTCATTTAAGCTATCGGGATATTTCGCTTGTGCTGAATAATTTTCTTGGCTCTTCCATTCCGTATTTAATGACAACCTCTAGCGCGGCTCCAAATGGGCCTCGCATTGAAAATTCGGATATAGCAACATCAGATTGGCGGCTGATTGACTTTTTTACTGAGCCTTTTAGCCTTAGTCAGTGTGACGTATTGGAAAGCATATCTGATGAGATGGTTAGCGTGAAAGCAGAACGCTCGTTGATCCTTCTGAACCGAGCCACAGTCCAAGGAATTTTTAAAATGTACAAACTACTTTCTCTGGTGTTTTTAATTGGGTCATCTGTTGCAGCTTTTGCGGATACGATCGAAGTAGAAATGCTTACTAAAAACGATGCGGGCGATCGTATGGTGTTCAGTCAAGAGTTGGTCCGCGCCGAAGTTGGGGATATTATTCGATTCTTGCCTACTGAAAAGGGTCATAATGCTCAATCCGTGAAGGGCGCACTGCCGGATGATCAAAAATCATTCAAAGGTAAACAAAATAAGATAGTTGAGTATCTGGTTACAGAGACTGGCTTGACGGCGGTTGTCTG
>ENA-ORXF01002717-ORXF01002717.1-marine-metagenome-genome-assembly--contig:-NODE-2717-length-10404-cov-5.058003_pt1 | contig 10404 bp, 7 predicted proteins | sample MGYA00237864_ERZ511476 | MGnify/ENA primary metagenome ERZ511476 (study PRJEB26306, sample SAMN06343908) | marine metagenome | isolation source: coastal waters | place: Atlantic Ocean: West Antarctic... | reverse complement strand
TACGCAAAGGTACGTTTTATAAAATGTTTTACAACACGTCTTCAACGTAGTATTAATTCGTAATTTTGCTAAAATTATAAGAAATAATAATGATTACAGATACGCACACACATTTATATTCTAGTCAGTTTAAAGAAGATCAAAAAGAAATGATACAACGTGCAAAAGACGCGGGTGTTTCTCGGTTTTTTATACCTGCAATAGATGCGTCATACACAGAAAGCATGCTAAAACTAGGAGAAAATTTTCCTTCAGACGTTTATTTAATGATGGGCTTGCACCCTACTTCTGTAAAGGAAAGTTATTTAGAGGAGTTGGCACATGTAAAAAAATGGATTGAGCAACGAAATTTTTATGCCATTGGCGAAATTGGCATTGATTTATATTGGGATAAAACCTATCTAAAACAACAGCAAGAAGCTTTTAGAACGCAAATTAAATGGGCAAAAGAAAAAAAATTACCCATTGTAATTCATTGTAGAGATGCATTTGATGAGATTTTTGAAATTTTAGAGGAAGAAAAAGGGGATGCTTTACGAGGAATATTTCATTGTTTTACAGGAACCAAAGAACAGGCATTGCAAGCAATTTCTTACAATATGAAATTGGGTATTGGTGGCGTTGTTACTTTCAAAAATGGCAAAATTGATGCCTTTCTAAATGAAATAGACCTAAAAAATATTGTCTTAGAAACAGATGCGCCTTATTTGGCACCAGCACCTTACAGAGGTAAAAGAAACGAAAGTGCCTACATAACCAATGTGGTAGACAAATTAGTAGACATTTACGGCCTTTCATTCAAAGATATTTCCGAAATTACAACTCAGAATTCTAAAGATATTTTCGGAATATAATGCTTACCCTTGAAACCACATATCTAAAAACACCTATCGGAATTGCAAAAATTTCAGGAGATAAAAACGGAATTCAGTCTATTTCAGTTTTAGATGAAGATTCGGTTTCAGACGAAATCTTAACTATTTCAACCCCTTTCTGTTTGCAAGAATGCGTTGTGCAACTAGAAGAATATTTTAAAGGCAATAGAGATCATTTCAATTTAACAGTAAACCCCATTGGAACTGCTTTTCAGATAAAGGTTTGGAAAGCACTCTTGAAAATTAAATACGGAAAAACAAAAAGCTATTTAGAACAAAGCAAAGCTCTAGGTGACGTAAAAGCAATAAGAGCAGTAGCCACCGCAAATGGTAAAAATCCGTTATGGATTGTGATTCCGTGCCATAGGGTTATTGGTGCTGATGGTTCTTTAACGGGGTATGCTGGCGGACTTTGGCGCAAGAAATGGCTACTAGCGCATGAAAACCCCGTAAAACAACACTCGCTATTTTAAAAATATATAGATATTAAAAAAGCTATTATTACGTTTGTTAGGTATAGATTATAGATGTTTAAAAAAAATCTACTTTTTTTACTTTTGCTTATTGGGTTTTCAATCCAATCTCAAACCATTGCTACAGATTTTAAATCACAGAAATTCCTACCTAAAAAAGATACGCTAAAGTTTGACACTGTTGCGATCAATCCGCTTCGTTTTAAAATTTTAAATGCTATACTAAAGCCTATTGATCCTTCTAAATACAAAGTAGATTTTAACAACGCTACACTTATAATAGACGCTACGACGTATTCAGAAATTACCATAGAGTACTTTAGGCTTCCAGAATTTCTTACCAAAACATACACCCCTTATAATGAAAGCTTAATTGTGTCAAATGATACAAATACTGGAAAATTATACAGTTTAACCACCAACAAAAAAACGTCTGAAATAAAACTATTTGAAGGTCTACAAACCAAAGGGTTTATTTCGAGAGGAATTACGTCTGGTAACAATCAGAATGCAGTTACAAATGCCGCATTAGATTTAGAAATCTCTGGAAAACTGTCTGACAAAGTAACTTTAAGGGCAAATATTTGGGATACCAATATTCCGATTCAAGAAAATGGATACTCGCAAAACATTACAGATTTCGATCGTATTTTTATTGAAATGTTCTCAGATAATTGGCGGGTAAAAGCAGGAGACATTTCGTTGAAAAATCAAAATAGTTATTTTGCCAATTTTACAAAACAAGCCTCTGGTTTAGAAGTGGCCGCAAACATAAACGATCGTTTAAAAGTAAGTGCTGCTGGTGCAATTGTGCGTGGTAAATTTAACACCTTTACCATTGTTGGTAATGAAGGCAACCAAGGACCTTATAAAATTGTTGGTGCAAATAATGAACCTAATATTGTTATTATTGGCGGTAGTGAAAAAGTGTATATTAACGGAATTCAGATTAAAAAAGGAGAAAATAAAGATTTTACTATAGATTATAATTTAGGTGAAATCACATTTAACACGACCTATCCTATTACAAATGATATGAGAATTTGGATTGAATTTCAATACTCCGATAGAAATTACACCCGCTTTGTTACCTATGAATCTGCAACTTATAGCACAGATAAATTAAATATCAATGGTTTTTTCTATCATGAAAATGATGCTAAAAATCAGCCTTTACAACAAGCTCTCTCAGATGATCAAAAACAAATTTTAGCAGACGCTGGTAATAACACAAATTTAATGTTCGCAGAAAGTGCAGCCATCACTGCTTTTGATGAAAATAAAATTTTATATCGAAAAACAACCAATGGTGCCGTAGAAAATTTTGAGTATTCATTAGACCCAAATGAAGAACTATACTTTGTAACTTTTACAAATGTTGGCGTAAATAAAGGAGATTACAACATAGACAGCAGCACTGCCATTGGAAATATTTATAAGTATGCTGGTATAAACCAAGGGAGTTATGTGCCAATAACTCGCTTAATTGCACCTACAAAATCGCAAATTTTTGTTTTACAATCTACTTACAATCCTACAAAAAAAACAAAATTATCTTCTGAAGTAGCTGTTAGTAATAATGATGCAAATTTATTCTCTTCCATAGGTGACAATCAAAATACCGCCGTTGCCGCAAAAATTGGTTGGCAACAAATTCTCATTGACAAAAAATGGCAATTCACAAGTAAAATAAACCATGAATTTGTTCAGAAAAACTACAATACAGAACAAGGTTGGGAGCCCGTAGAATTTAATAGAGATTGGAACTTACTCACCAATAAGGCTACAAAGAACTATTTCCAATCAGAATTTAACCTTCACAACAAAAAAAATGATTTTATTTTATACCGATACAATCACCTAAATTACATCGCTACTTTTAATGGGAATAAGCACGAACTTCAATCTAATATAAAACATAAAAACACTGCTTTCTTGATAGATGGCAGCTTTCTTACAAATACCTCCACTACAGAAGAGAATTCTTTTTTAAGAGCAAAAGCCACCATAGAACATCGTTTTGAAAAAAGCTGGCTGGGCGCATTTATCAATTTAGAAACCAATAGCAGAAAAAATAGTAGTTCTAAAGATTACATCAATACCAGTCACAGATATAAAGAGTTTGAAACCTATATTGGTGTGGGAGATACGGCAAAGGTATTTACCAAAATTGGTTTTAATTATAGAAATAATGACAGTATAAGACAAAATGAATTTACAGAAATTAATAGAAGAAAATCATTTTATATCAATAGTAAATTAATTCAAAATAAAAACACCAATTTAAGTGTGTATGCAAATTACCGACTTACAGAAAACAGCTTTTCTGAGGACGAAAAATCTTTAAACTCAAGAATCATTTTCAATCAACAATTATTCAACAATTTTGTAAACCTAAATACGCTGTATGAAACTTCTTCCGGGAATGTTGCAAGACAGGAATATATTTACATAAAAACAGCTCCTGGCTTGGGATACTATACCTGGCTAGATTATAATAACGATGGCATACAAGATTTTGATGAATTTGAAGTTGCAGAGTTCCAAGATCAAGCAAATTATTTGCGAATACCAAAACCAAACGTACGTTTTCTAGCGACCCAAAGAGCCAAGTTTAGACAAGCTATAAATCTTAACTTTAAACAATGGAAAGATAAAAGCGGATTCAAAAAAACCCTTTCTCACTTTACTAATGAAAGTTTTTTAAGCATTGAAAATGAGAAAGCAAGAACAGGGAATTCTTTTAACTTTAATCCTTTTAATTTTGATAAAAACCAGTTAATTGGTTTGAACTTAAGTCTAAGAAATAGCCTATACTTCAACAAAAACCTACAAAAATACAGCACAACATATACCTATGGAAAGTTAAGAACAAAACAACAATATTTTATAGGAACACAAGAAAATAACACCAAAACACATCAAGTAGATTTTGGCCATAAATTTGCCGCTTTCTGGTTGTTAGATTTGACCGGGAAAGCGTCTGAAAACAATTTACAAACAGAAAACTTTAACAATAGAAACTACCTAATTAACGGCAAAGAAATTCAGCCAAAAATTAGCTTTTTATACAATAAAAACAACAGGTTAACTGCCTTTTATAAGTACCATCATAAAAAAAATAGTTTGGAAAACTTTGAAGCACTGAAGCAACAAAAACTTGGACTCGAATACTTTTATATAAGCACGAAAAAAGATCAAATTACAGCCAATGTAAATGTGTTTTTTAATGATTTTGTAGGAGATACAAACACACCTGTTGCCTATCAAATGCTAGAAGGTTTGCAGGCTGGTAAAAACTATACTTGGAATCTTTTATTCAACAGAAAATTAAACTCTTTTTTAAATTTAAACCTGAATTATTTAGGAAGAAAAAGTGAGGGTTCAAAAATAATTCATACTGGTAATATTCAATTGCGCGCTCTTTTTTAACAATTAATGGTATGCTTTTTGATATATTTGTTTTCTAAAAAAAACAAATGAAAAAGATTACACTACTCGTATTATTAGCGTTTATAAGTTTACAGTTTACTGCTCAAGAGAGCGAAGAAACTAAAGAAGGTTTTACAGCAGAAGTTCTTGGAGGAATCGGAAGAAATTTAATTAAAGGAGAAAGTAGTGATGGTTATGATTATTTCGAAAATGATATTGTAGGTCGATTTGGTATTTCTTAAGGATACCGATTTTAGTGAATTCTCAAAAAATTAAAAAATGAAAAAGATAATATGCATACTCGGACTTTTCATAAGTTCTTTCGGATTTTCTCAACAAGAAATAAAATTAGACATTGCAGATGCACTAGTTATAAGAAGTTTAGAGTTTTCTTATGAAAAATATATTACCGTTGAAAATTCTTTCGGAGTTTCAGCATTGTTCAATTTAGCAGCGCAAGAAACAGCTTTTAGATACAATGAAAACCTAATGATTACACCGTATTTTCGTCATTACTTTAGCACGGACGCGCAGTGGAACTTCTTCGGAGAGGGCTTTGTAGGTATAAATTCTGGGAAGATGAATATAAATGGCTCGACGCTATTCAAAAAATATACAGATGCTGCTTTAGGTGTTGCCGTAGGAACAAAATACATTTCTGAAAGTGGCTTAATCATTGACGCTTATGCGGGTGTAGGTAGAAATCTTTTTGGAACTGACTCTCCTACATTGGTTCCAAGAGCTGGTCTAAATGTTGGTTGGAGATTTTAAATCCGCCTACTTTTGTAAAACTAAAAAAGCCAGCATATGCTGGCTTTTTCTATATATTATACTTCTTACGATACTGCTACTCCTTTTCGAATAGGAAGGTTCTGTATTAAATCTATGTATAAATTTATCTGTATTTTTAATTCTTTACGCTCGTAAATAGCATCTAAGAAACCGTGTTCTAAAACAAACTCAGACTTCTGAAAGCCTTCTGGTAAATCTTTACCTGTAGTGTCTCTTACAACTCTTGGACCAGCAAAAGCAATTAACGCATTTGGCTCTGCAATATTAATATCACCTAGCATTGCATAAGAAGCAGTTGTACCTCCTGTTGTTGGATCTGTACATAAAGAGATATAAGGAATTTTAGCACCTGCTAACTGCGCTAATTTAGAAGATGTTTTTACCAATTGCATTAAAGAAAGTGATGCTTCCATCATTCTTGCACCACCAGATTTAGAAACCATTAAAAACGGTATCTTATTCTTTATGGAATAATCAATTGCCCTTGCAATCTTTTCTCCAACTACAGATCCCATAGAACCTCCAATAAAAGCAAAATCCATTGCAGCAATTACAATATCTTTTCCTAGAGATTTTCCTACGGCAGTTCTAACAGCATCATTTAACTTTGTTTTTTCTTGAGCTGCTTTTAATCTGTCTGGGTATTTTTTAGTGTCTTCAAACTTTAAGGGATCTTTAGAAGTCAACCCTTCGTTTAATTCTTTAAACTTATTGTTATCAAAAAATAACTCAAAATACTCTTTACTTCCTATTCTTACATGATACCCGTCTTCTGGACTTACATATAAGTTTCTTTTTAATTCTTCTGTATCTATAACTTTTCCACTTGGAGTTTTATACCACAAGCCTTTTGGAGTGTCTTTTTTATTTTCCGTAGAAGTTTGAATTCCTTTATCTGTTCTTTTAAACCAAGCCATGTTATGTGTTTGTCTTAATGTATTATTTCAAAAATAAAATTATTCAGAAATAAAATATGAAATACAAATGTAAAAGATTTTTTGCAAAATCTACTTTCTTATTTGTTTGATTATTACTACCCAAAATAAGTGCCCAAAACCCTAGGTACAAAAAAAGCATTTTAATTATAAAATCAAAATGCTTTTGTAAAATATTAAAACAAAATACTATAAAGTATCTACGTTATTTAAGTCTTGAAACGCTTGTTTTAAACGGCTTATGAAAGTAACTTCTCCTTCACGCAACCATTTTCTTGGATCGTAATGTTTTTTATTAGGTTGATCTGCTCCATCAGGATTCCCAATTTGAGTAGCTATATACGCCGCTTTTCCTTGCATATAGTCCCTAATACCTTCCGTAAAAGCAAACTGCATATCGGTATCAATATTCATTTTTACCACTCCGTACCCAATAGATTCTCTAATTTCTTCTACCGTAGAACCAGAACCACCGTGAAATACAAAATCGATGTGATTGTGGGCTACATTGTATTTTTTAGAAATATATTCTTGAGAGTTCTTTAAAATTTTTGGCGTTAATTTTACGTTTCCTGGTTTGTAAACACCATGAACATTCCCAAATGCTGCTGCAATTGTAAATTGAGGAGAAACTTTTAATAACTCTTCATAAGCATAAGCAACTTCTTCAGGTTGAGTATATAGTTTAGATACATCTATATCAGAGTTATCTACGCCATCTTCTTCACCACCAGTTATTCCTAATTCAATCTCTAAAGTCATACCCATTTTACTCATACGAGCTAGGTATTTCTTACAGATTTCTATATTTTCTTCAAGAGGTTCTTCAGATAAATCGATCATATGAGAACTATACAAAGGCTTTCCTGTTTCTGCAAAATTCTTTTCAGAAGCATCTAATAAACCGTCTATCCAAGGTAATAATTTTTTTGCAGCATGGTCTGTGTGTAAAATTACAGGAACACCATAAGCAATTGCTAATTCGTGTATATGTTTTGCACCAGCAATACCTCCTGCAATAGCAGCTTTTTCTCCTTCATTAGACAATCCTTTTCCTGCATTAAATTGCGCACCACCGTTTGAAAACTGAATAATAACAGGCGCATTTAAGTCTCTTGCAGTCTCTAAAACTCCATTAATAGTGTTCGACCCAACAACATTAACCGCTGGCAATGCAAATCCTTTTTCCTTTGCAAGTTTAAAAATTTCTTGAACTTCTTTTCCTGTTGCAACTCCAGGTTTTATGTTGTGACTCATATTGATATATTTTAATTTGTAATTTCTTAATTTCTCCAAAAATACTAAAAATAGGTGCTTTTTAGTTTGAAGAATACAGAAAATAACGAAAACGTTATAGAGTTTCAGCTAATTTTATTAAAAAGGATAATTGATTCCTATATTATATTCTGCACTTGCAAAATTATAGTTTTTAAACCACTTGTGCTCTTTTAAGTAAGGTTCATAGGTTTTAAAACCAATATCAAACCTTAGTACAAAAAAATTCAAATCGTAACGCAGTCCAAATCCAGAACCAATGGCAGTATCCTTTAACGAAGACAAACTATTAAACTTTGCGTCTTCCTCTATAAATTCAGATCCTGAAATATCCCAAATATTACCTGCGTCTATGAACATCGCTCCTTTTAAACTACTTACCAAATCAAAACGATATTCTGCACTTGTTAAAAACTTAAAACTTCCTACGTTAAATTCCAAGCCGCTATTTCTACTTCCTGGACCCAACTCATAAGTCTTCCAAGCTCTAATGTCGTTAGAACCTCCAGCAAAATAACTTCTGGTGAATGGAATGTCTGAATTATCATACCTAAAAATTGCACCTAAAAAAGTTCTAATTCCGAATACAGACGTCGCTCCAACATCCCAAAAACGTTTGTATTCTAAATCTATTTTAAAATATTGTGCTAGCGGAATTTTTAAAAGTGTCTTTTTATTATTCCCGTTATACGTGCTCGAAAATAAGCCTAAAATATTTCCGGCATTAGAAAGTCTTGCCTTGAAGAAAGAGAAATTATTATCCTTAAAATCTACCTGACTATTGTAAGTGTAAGAATATGCTAACGTAGGAATTAAAAAATCTGAAGTAACAATATTGTACCTGTTCTGAATGTTTAAAACTGTATTATACGCTGCTGCATTTGAAGTTCTAAAATCCGTTGAATTTTCAGCTACTTTGTTTATAAAACGTAAAGCTTCTGAAGCTTGACTATCGAGATCTTTAGTTAATGGCCAATAAGAAGTACTGTTCACCTCATCATATACTTTAGCAACCGCATTTAAATTGGTAAACTCAGAACCATAAATATTAAAAAAACGGCTCACATTTAAATTCTGAATATACTGTGTGTTAAAAACCTCTAATTGAATCGTTTTCTTCTTTGTATACTCCCATTTGTAATCAGACAAAAAGGTAAAGGTTTGCCTATCTAATCCTATGTTTTTTTGAAAACTAGACCCCAAAGAAAACAGTGTTCTAGGAGACATTCTTTTTGGCACCAACTTACTCAAACCAAAAGGAGCAACAAGTCTAGGAATCTCTAAAGATGCATCTGCACCTATTTCCCAACCAGGGCCATTATTGGCGTTAAACCAAGATCCTAAAAAAGAAATTTTCAACAACTCTGCTCCTTTAAAAGCATTTCTATCAATAATAGAAAACTTCCCAGAAGTACCAATATCTCTAATATTAGAATGGGTTAATTCTGCTTCAAAACCTGCTGTGAATTTTTCTAAAGGAGACAAAAATAAGTCCATTTTTAATTCATTATCTGACCCCTCTATAGGAGTAAACGTAATGTTTGTAGATTTAAAGTTTTTAAGTGATTTTAAGTGATTTCTAGTCAGATTTCTAAGGGTGTCTTTAAATACATCTCCGGGTTTAAAAAAGATAGATGCAGCCAAATATTTAGGGTTGTACTTTAGTTTATCGTGCGATAAAAAGTGAATGCCTTTGTAAGAAATAGAATCATTATGAACCTCCTCTTTTTTTGTAAAGGAATAATCTGTAACTACATTAATTTCTTTGATCCTTTGTACCTTATAGTCTTTCTTTATATAAGAGCCGTTTACGTCTTCATAACGATCTTTAGCAATTAAAAAATCTACATTTGTTTTGTAATCTGCTCTCGTAGAGTCTACGTAAAAGCCCAAAGCGGCTTCAGAAAAATGATAAATACCGCTATTTCTAAAAAGTTTTAAAACAGTACTCGCTTCCTTTCTAAAAACCTGATCATCATACTGGTCACCATTTTTCAACAAAGAACGAAGCCCAGAATCTTTATAAATAGAATCTAACACTACAGATTCTATTTTCAACTTAATCGTATCTAATAGCGTCGGTTTGCCTCTTTGAATGTAATATGCTGCTGTTGCTTTTTTCTGAATGGTATCTCTATTAATTTTAGAATTAATTTGAGCCTCGAAATAGCCTTTCGTTTTATAATAAGCCTCTAAATTTCCTGTAGTTCTTTTGACCTTGTTTTTGCTTATAATAACAGGGGCATCATAACTTAAAAACCATTTATTTAATTTGATTAAAGAGTTGGCATAAGCAATACTCTGCTTTTCCGAAAAAATTCTTTTAACAAACTTATATTTCTTCGGATGTTTTTCGCCCCACTTTAAAGCTGTTTTTGGCTTCTCATGATCTCCTAAATTATGAAAATACAAACCAATTGGCGCACCTAGTAACTTTGGATTGGGTTTTTGAAGTATGTATTTTTCTAATTCCTCACTCTTATCTCTAACACTGTCTATAAAAACATAATTTTGCGCAAGCATATACTCATTTTCGGCAACATGTTTTGTAGAATTACAAGCAGCAAAAAATAAAATAAGTAGAAAGTAAAAAGAAAGTTTTTTCATTACTTTAGCCATACA
>ENA-ORXF01002715-ORXF01002715.1-marine-metagenome-genome-assembly--contig:-NODE-2715-length-10407-cov-10.318683_pt1 | contig 10407 bp, 10 predicted proteins | sample MGYA00237864_ERZ511476 | MGnify/ENA primary metagenome ERZ511476 (study PRJEB26306, sample SAMN06343908) | marine metagenome | isolation source: coastal waters | place: Atlantic Ocean: West Antarctic... | reverse complement strand
TGAGAACCTTATTGAAAAAATGTAATGAAAAATATGACCATAAATTAAATAATGATATAACCGAAAAGGTTTTGATTGAAAATATAGACAAATTCAAACGGTTTAATAAATATCCTCATTTATTTCATAAATACCTTTTAAAAATAAAAGATCCAGAATCGGATGTAACATATCAAGTAACAAAACATGAAATTAGGGATAATGATAATAAAATGTACGCACATTTACATTGTTATGATATATCTAAATTTCATGAAATTTATGATGAATATTTAGATAAAATAGATAAATATTTTAATATAATAATTACATATTCAATTGGTGAAATAAAAGATATAGATTATACAATTATAAAAATTCCTAATAAAGGTATGGGTATTGGTGCTAAATTTTGTATGATAAAATATTTAAATGATAAAAAGTTAGAATATGATTATGTTATGTTTTTACATTCAAAAACAGATCCAAAAAGTAGAAAAAAATATTTTCAAATAGTTGATGATTTAAATGATGAGTTTATGAATAATATTCATAATAATTATAGTTATTTTCCTGATATAAAATGGGAAATAATAGATGGAAGACTTAAAATGATAAGTGGTAATCCTGAATATAAAAATAGTAATTTACCAGAAAGAAATTTATTATATAGAAATGAACTATTAAAATATTTAAAGTGTGATAATAATACAAATATATTCACAGAAGGAAATGTATATATATTAAAAAATAATATTATAAATAAATTATTTACTGATAAATATCTTTATAATATATTAAATGAACCTGGTGATTTTGATTATAATTGGATAACATATAGATATGGTATTAAAGGAGATATAAAACAAGTTTATGATGAATTTAAATTAAAAAAATTAAAACCAAGAGATGAAAAATCATATGATGGATATATAGAACATGTATTTGAAAGAATAGTTATGAATTTTTGTGATAGATTTTATTTTAATTGTAATAATGATATTGCTATTATAGCATGTTATCCAAATTACCTTAATACATATATTACCTTAAATAACTGGATAAATAATTTTACATTTAAAAAAATATATATAATTTATTCTGATACACAAAATATTGAAATCAATCAATATTTAAAAAATTTAAATAAATCTAATATAGAAATAGTTAAAATTGACAATATTGGATATGATTTTGGTAAATATTTCCATGGAATGAAACTAATAAAAAAATATAATGAAACATTTAAAAAAGTTTGGTTAATAAATGATAGTTTTTTTCTAGATAATATAGATAATTTTAAATATAATTATTCAAAAATAAATAATAATATTAATATAATAGGAAGTTTTAAAAGTCAAGAAATTAAAGAACATTTACATTCTTTTTTATTAATACTAGATATAAAGAGTTTTGACTATTATTATGATAATTTAAATACATATGAGTTCACAAAAATTGGAAATGATCAAGATAAAAGGAGATTGATTTATGATTTAGAAGTTAATTTATGTAATGATTACATAAATAAAAATAATATAAATTATCAAACAATATATAAAAATACTTCGATCCTAGAAAGTGTAAATCCATCCTTTAATTTTGGTTATTTAGAAGGTTTATTCAAAGGTGAATATATTAGAAGAAATATTAATAGTAATATTTTAAAAAAACATTTAATAAATAGATATAATAAAGAATATTTTTTATATGAAAATTTATATAAATTTATATTTTTAAAAGAAATAAGAGAAATATATTTATTAATTTATAAAAAATCTAGATTAATACAATATAATATACCTTTTATAGAGAAAAATATGATAGATAATTTTAAAATAATAAAGGAAATAAAAAATTATAAAGGTAAAAATAAACATGTTAACCTAATACAACAAATATTTTTTAACTATAAATGTAATGATTTTACTAGTAAAGAAGATTTGAAGGAAAAAATTAAGAATATACAAAATATTACACAAAATAAAAAATTAGTTTATACTTCTAATATTAATCAATATGATTCATTTTTAGATATTGATGATAAATTTATAGAAAGTGATGTAGATTATATATATATATCAAACTGCTTAGATGAAGATGTTTGTAAAAATTTTATGCATATATATTCTAATATAGATGGATTAGATGAATTTGTATTAAATAGAATGATAAAATTCGATAAAACATTATTTGATTGTTATGATAAAGTATTATATATTGATAGTAATGTTAGTATTCATAAAAAATTAGATGACTTTTGGGATAAATTAGATGGTAATACAGATTTAGTTTTATTTTCTCATCCTGAGAGGGATACTGTTATTGAAGAAATAAATAAAATAAAAATGATTGCGAATAATCATAATAAATGGTGCTTGTATAATAATAAAATAAATGATTTATGTGAAAATTTTAAAACTGATTTAAATAATGAATTGTTTTGGTTAAATATACAACTATCTACAACAAAGATAAATATTTATGATGAAATTAAAGTAATGTATGAAAAATATAAATTAAAAAGGGATCAAGTATTATTTTCTATGATAAAAAATAATTATAATATTAAAAAAATTAAAATAAAAGCAACATTTAATAAATTAGACAATAAAAATCTTGATTTAGATTATGGATATATTAAATATTGGTCCGATATTTTTTCTCGTCCATTTGGTGGAAAACATTTTTAGTAAATATTACGAAATTGTTCGTTATAAATATATAAATATATAATATATATTATATGAATTTAAAACATGATATAGAAGTAAAAGTATAACTTATCAAAATTCTAATCCATTTCCTCATATAATATTAGATGATTTCTTACCGAAACAAATACTTGTAAAATTAGTTGAATATGCTAAATCTCTTAAATTAGAAAATTGTTCTAATAATCGTTTACCTCCAAATAAAAATACGCAATATAAATATGCATATCAAAACTTTTTAGAATATCCAAATGAAATTAAAATGGTGTTTGATTATTTAAATAGTGATAGTTTTATTAGTAAACTAGAAAATTTGACAGGTATTTCTAATATCATATCCAATAATTCAAGACTAGAAGGCGCCGGTTTTCATAAAATAACTAATAATGGGTTTTTAAACTTACATACTGATTTCAACAATTATACAGGTAAAAATTTAGGATCTTTAGATAGAAGAATTAATATATTGATATATTTAAATCCAGGTTGGAAAGAAGAATATAAAGGACATTTGTGGTTATGTAATAAAAATACAAAAAAATTGAAAAAAAAATATTACCAATATTAAATAGGTGTGTAATTTTTAATACAACAAATGAATCAATACATGGCCATCCAGAAAGATTAAATGTTCCTGAAACAATTACGAGAGATTCACTTGCTCTATATTACTATACTAGGGAAGTAATAATAACTTGGATTTTGAAGGAGATAACTATCATAGTACTATATACTATAATACAAATGATTTCAGTTAACAATATTAATTAAGTTATGATATTCATTAATAATTGTATCCAGTGATAATTTAATTTTAACATTTTTTAAAATATTTAATCCTTTATTCCATAATATCTTTTCATTATTATAATCATTGATTATTAATTCAAACATATTCTTTACAGTTTCAAATTCACTATTTTCTAAAATAAATGGATAGTCTAATGATAAAATATCTTTAATTGATTCATCCATAGTAGTAATAATATTATGACCCAATGCAGCAGCAGTAGATAATTTAGCGGTTGTTTTAAATTTAGATATATCAGTATTAGGATCTCGGATATTTATATCACAATTAAAATTAAGATTTTTTGGTATATTATTAGTATTATATGTAATAGAATAGTTAATATTATTATTAATAACTTTTTCCGTAACATCTATGCCTAGTTCTGTATCAAAAAATATAATAGGATATTGTCTAATTAGTTTTTTATAATGCAAAAAATTATCAGTGTGTAATAGAGATTTAATTGAACCCATATATCCAAATATAAGTTTATCTTCAGTTTTCGTTGTTGTTAAAGATAAACGGGGGTCCCAATGGTGGTAAATAACATATATATAACCATTAAAATTAGTATTCTTTTTAAAGTAATTTTTCATGAAACTGTTATTAACAATGATTATTTGATATATATTATTATTAATACTTTCTTCGACTATCTCTTTATTATATAAATATTTATCTACTATATCAAGTATATTTATATTACTTTGGGACAGAGAACTAATATATTTATATCCGATAGGTCCAATCCAGATAAATATACAATTTTTCTTCTCTTTTAATTGTGAAATCATATTGATGTCAATAACTTGAGAATATAAATTATACTGGTTAAGTAATACCTCTTGTATTTGATGAGCTCTAAGTAGTGTAGATCCGGCTTTTATATTTTGGACAATAAAGTATATTTCTTTCATTATTTATAAGTTAAATATTTTATTTTTAATTATTTTACTTATATATATTAAATGATTGATAAATTGACAATATATTTTCCATATTATAATCAATCCGACGCTTTAATAAATCAATTAGAAATTATGTCTAATTATAATGAAAATATTAGAAAAAGGTTATGTGTATTTATAGTTGATGATGGCTCTCAAAAGGATTCCGCATTACCAATAATAGAGAAAAAATATCTTGATAAATTAGATATTACGTTATATAGAATTGATATAGATATACCATGGAATATGCCTGAAGCAAATAATTTGGCTTTTAGAGAAATTAATACTGATTATATAATTCGATTAGATATAGACCATTTTTTTTGTGAAGATTCTATAAAAGATATCCTTTCTTTGGATATAACAAATAATACATGTTATAAATTCACTAGGAAACAATTTCAAACTAAAAATATATTAGGATCACACCCCAATTCATATTTAATTTCAAAAAAAGATTATTTGAAGATAGGGGGGTATAATGAATACTTTTCCGGTAACCGGGGATACGACGATATAGAATTTTTACCACGATTACGTAGAATAGTGGAAGTAAAACTTTTAGATATTTGTATCTTTGTAAATGGGGATTATCTAACTCGTGGACTTAATAGAGATTTGACTATTAATTTTAAAAAATTAAAGGAAACAAATATACCTCATCTAACCTTTGTAAATTCTAAAAAATATATTAAACAATTATAGAAAATAAATAATTATTATAAAAACTCTAGATATTATCTTTTACACCTTTGAACATTTAAAACGCCGACCTAATTCAGATATTTTTTTAGCTTTTCGTTTTCTTGTTGATGGTCGTTTTACATATTTTTCACTTCTATCATATGCTCCTTTTATTAGATTTTTATAAATATGTATTGGTATTTCATCTAATACATCTTTTACATTATTAACTAATTCATTATATGTTAATCCTTTTTTCTTTTGTAATCGGGATTTCAATACATTAAAATATCCCTCTATCGCATTTGTATAATGTTGATACGGAACAGCATACAATAAATTATTATCCTTTTTAATTACATCTTTTACCAGTTTATTTCTATGACTACTCGCATTATCTAAAATTAAATGGTTTAGTATTCGAATAATTATGAATCGGCGTTTTAAATGTTCAAAGGTGTAATAAACTATAATATAATTTTCTTAATCCATCTTCTAATTTTATTTTAGGTTCATAACCTAAGTCTCTTTTTGCTTTTCTAATATCTGCATATGTATGTGGAACATCACCTAATTGTTCTTCTATTTGATCATATAAAGCAACATTTCCTGTAACTTTCTCACATATATAAATAAATTCATTTAAAGTTACGGGACTAGAGTTTCCTAAATTATATATTTCACATTCTATATTTTTTTTATTATCTAATGAGGCTATTATACCATTTACTATATCATCTATATATGTATAATCTCTTGATGAAGATCCATCTCCAAATTTTTTGAATTTTTCACCATTTTTAATAGCACTTAAAAACTTATATGGTGCCATATCTGGTCTTCCTCTTGGTCCATATACAGTAAAAAATCTTAAACCAATATTTTTAATTCCATATAATTGATAATATGTTCTGGCAAATATTTCCATTGCCATCTTACTACAAGCATAAGGACTATTACATGTTTTAATTTCATCTGTTTCAGAAAAAGGAACCTTTTTATTTAGACCATATACGCTGCTACTACTTGCATAAACTACCTGTTTGACGCCATTTTTAACTGATTCCTCCATTATATGAATAAATCCTCCTATATTTACTTTTTCATATAAAACTGGATTTTCTATTGAATATCGAACTCCAGCCATTGAAGCTAAATGTATAATTTTTTCTGGTTTCCATTCTTGCATACTTGTAGTATCACATACATCTTCTTTTTTGAAAGTAAAATTTTCGTATTTTTCTAAAATTTTTAAGTTTTCCAATTTTTTATTAATGTCATAATAATCATTTAAATTATCTATACCTAAAATTATATCGCCTCTTTTTAATAAAAATTCACATGTATGTGAACCTATAAAACCAGCACAACCTGTTACTAAAATTTTCATTTAATAATTATATTAAGATATTAATTCCATCTTTGAAACTAACGTTTATATCCCATCCTAAACTTCGTATTTTTTCATTACTTATATAATATCTTTTATCATTGAATGGTCTATCTTCTATATATGTAATCCATTTATCATAATCTTCTGTATCATGAATTTTATTTATTAATATTTTAGCAACATCCATTACAGAATATTCCATTCCATCATCACAACCAATATTATATATTTCACCAATTACCCCTTTATTTAATAATGTTTCAAATGCCGATGATACATCGTCTACATGTAAAAATGCTCGTAAACTAGATCCATCACCTTGAATAGTTACCTTATTACCTTCTTTTAATTGTTTAATAAATTTAGGAATTAATTTTTCAGGATATTGATTTGGTCCATATACATTATTTCCTCGTGTTATTATAATTGGAATTTTAAATGAATGTAAATATGAATTTGCTATTAATTCTGCTCCTGCTTTTGATGCTGCATATGGATTAGTGGGACATAGTACACTCATTTCTGTTTTGGATTTTTCTGTAAATTCGGATTCACCATATACTTCATCGGTAGATACATGTATAAATAAATCCAATGTTTTACAATATTGCCTTGTACTCTCTAATAAATTATGAGTACCTAATATATTATCATTTGTATACTGAAGAGGAGTTGAAAAACTATTATCTACATGAGATTGTGCTGCGAAATGAATTATATGTGATATTTTATTATTCTGAAATATATAATCTAATAATCCTTTATTTTGTAAATTTCCTTTTATTAATGTGTATCTATCCGAAATTCTAATATCTTCATCTACATTATTTTCATCTGCACAGTAATACATAGCGTCAAAATTAATTAATGTTATTTTATCATATTTTTTCATAATATAATTAATAAAATTAGATCCTATAAATCCACATCCACCAGTTACAAATAGAATATTATCTGAATTGTTCATCATAATAAGTTATTATTGTTTTTTTTTTATATAATAAACTAATATGCCTTATTATAAAGAAAAAGATCTATTATTTATACATATCCCTAAAACAGGTGGAACAAATATAGAAAATTGCATAAAACAAAAATATAAACAAACATTATATTCAGGTAGAACTAATTTACTAAAATATCCATATAATAATTTAAGTCTACAACATCAGTTTTATAATACTATTTATAATAATAGAGATAAATTAAATATAAACTTTAATAATATAAAAATTTTCACAGTAGTCAGAAATCCTTATGATAGAATTATAAGTGATTTATTTTTTAAAAAAATAATAAAAAAAGATTATACTTCAGAACAAGTATATGATAAAATAGTAAATGATTATTTAAATAGATATGATTTAGATAACCATAATGTATCTCAATATAAATTTATTACTGATGAAAATTTAAAATTAATTCCAAATATAAAAATATTTAAATGTGAAAATTTAAATGAAATAAATGATGATCTAAATAAATTTATAGGTTTTGATATAAATATAAAAAAAAATAATGTTAATAAAGATTATTCTATGTATTTAAATAATGATTCTATTGATTTAATAAATAAAAAATATAAAAAAGATTTTGAATTATTTAATTATGATTTAAAATAATATATGTATATATATATTATTTATAATATGCTTTTTCTAGGTTTAATAACAAGATGTAAAGATGAATTTTTCATAAAAGAATTTTGTGATTATTATTTATCACAGGGAGTCGATAAAATATTTGTAATTGATGATAATAGTAATGATAAATCAATATATAATAATATCAATGATAATAATATTGAAATTATATATGAAAAAAATCTATTTTCAAAAAAAGGACAAATGGATGTAGTAAATAAATATTATAAAGAATTAAAGCACAAATTTAAATGGATGATTAGTGTAGATGTTGATGAATTTATAACAACAAAAAAGAATATAACTCATACAATAAAAGATGAATTAAATACTATTTTCAAAGATGTTGATTGTATAAAAATACCATGGGTAATGATGTCTTGTAATAATAGAGATAAAAATCCAAAAAGTATTTTATTAGAAAATACCCATAGATGGAATCATAATAAAAAACATCCTCATAAAATATCGAAATTTAGATGCAGATATAATCAAATAGAGGTTAAATGTATATTCAAAACTGATAAATTTAATAAAATTGATGTACATATTCCTAGTAAAACTGTTGGAGATTGCATTATTGTTGATAGCATTATAAAAAAAAAACAAAAATTAAATCCATTTTATAATAATTTAAGAGAAGAAGATATTAAAAAGGGGTATCTACTTTGTTATCATTACAGAATAATTAGTAAGGAAAATTGCCTAAATAAACTCAATAAAGCTCAGTATTTAAAATTTCAACCAGAAGATTTAATGAGATCAGATTATCCAGAAATTATAGATGAAACTTTGAAATATAAGAAATATTGTAACTTAATTAAAAAAGTTTAATAAAATGATTAATCACAATATAATTTAAACTCTAATCTATAATATAACATTAAGTTTATTATAAAAATATTATATATTATATATTAAATATATATGGAAATATATGATGAATTTAATAAATTAGTTAATACTAATATAAGAGAACATGCAGAGCAGGAATTGGCACAAAAATATATTGAAAAAGATGATATTGTACTAGAATTAGGTGCTAGATATGGTTCTGTTTCTTGTATAATAAATTCTAAATTATGTAATAAAAATAATCAGATTAGTGTAGAACCTGATAGTAGAGTTTGGGATGCTTTAGAAAAATAAAAAATTAAATAATTGTGAATTTAATATTATAAAAGGATTTATTGGTAATAAAAAAATGGACCTAACTAATTTAGATAATCATTATGGGGGATATGGTTCAACGTTTATTTATAATGATAATACAAAAATACCTTCATATAAATTAGATGATATAATAAAAAAATATAATTTAGAATTTAATGTGTTAGTTGCTGATTGTGAAGGATTTTTAGAAGTGTTTTTTTGATGAAAATCCAAATTTTTATTAAAAATTAAGATTAATTATATTTGAAGCAGATTATCCTGATAAATGTAATTATGATAAAATAAGAGAATTATTATTAAAAGATAAATTTAAATGTATATTAATTGGTCATCAAAATGTTTACATTAAAACATAATAATTTAATCATGAATAATTAACCATAACATCCTTAACACTATCTTTAATATTTTTTATTTCAGGAAATAATTGTTCTAAACACGTTGTATCTAATAAATTATTTGATCTTTCTGATTTTAATATTTGATTTTGTTCTTTCATTGTAAAGTTTTTCCATGTAAATTCTGGATCAACATATTTTTTATACATTTCTAATATTTCATTATGTGATATACTTCCTGGATTTGTAAAATTTAATGTACCTGTATGATTAATATTCATTAAATCAATTATATATGGTAATAATTCTGTTAAAACTGTCATTGAATTAGGTATTGAACATATTTTTTCATATTTAGTTATTTTAGTTATAAAATTACGAGGATTATGGTAATTAACAATTGGCATTCTTATTCTTAAATTTAATGTATTAGGAATAAGTTTCATTAATCTATCTGTAAATCCTTTGACTGTGGAATATTGAGAACCAAAAAAATTAGGTAAATCATTTTCTTTAAAACCATTTTTATCTGATATTATTCCATCTCTATATGAAAAAATACATCCTGTTCCTAAATATGTATAATGAATTCTTCTTTCATTACACAATAATGCTAATTGTAATGGTGAAAATAAATTATCATTAATATTTTCTTTTAGTTTACCAGGTTCTTCTAAATAATCAATAGTAGAATAAATTTTACCATCTATTTCACCGTGAGTCCTACCTATAAACGATAT
>ENA-ORXF01002712-ORXF01002712.1-marine-metagenome-genome-assembly--contig:-NODE-2712-length-10418-cov-5.113722_pt1 | contig 10418 bp, 6 predicted proteins | sample MGYA00237864_ERZ511476 | MGnify/ENA primary metagenome ERZ511476 (study PRJEB26306, sample SAMN06343908) | marine metagenome | isolation source: coastal waters | place: Atlantic Ocean: West Antarctic... | reverse complement strand
GCAATTTTGCGTTTCCATTTTTCTTCTTAGTTCCATTATTTCCATTTTTCTTCTGAGTTCCATTATTTCCATTTTTCTTTTGAGTTCCATTATTTCCATTATTCTTCTTAGTTCCATTATTTACAGTTCCATTATTTACAGTTCCATTTTTTCTATTATTTCCAGTTCCATTATTTCCAGTTCCATTATTTCCATTATTTCCCGGGGATGCAAACATGTTGGTTAATTGATTCATTATATATTATATTAATAAAAAAAATATAAACGAATATAAATTATTTATATTCGTTTATATAAAAATTTACAAATACATCATATTAATTGGTTGATGTCTATTTTTTATTTTAATATCTTTGAGTAATTCATCTATATCTTTTTTTGTAATTGTTAAAGGAAAACTAGTATTAATATTAAAATTTAATTTAATTTTTTTACTAAATTTAAGTAAATTTATTTTTCTAAGAATATTTTCAATAGTTCTTCTAAGATTTCTAACACCAGGTTCATTTTCAGTAAAATCATTAATAATATATTCTATAACATTATCAGAAAAATTGATTTCATCATTAATTCCTATATTTTTTTTGAATTCAGGTATAATAAATTTTTTCGTAATATTAATCTTATCTTTTAAGTTAAAACTTTTTAGATTAACAATATTTAATCTATTTCTTAAAATTGGATTTATTAATTCTTCATTATTTAATGAAAAAATAAATATACATTTTGATAAATCTAAAGGAATTCCGCTAAAATATTTATCTTCATAATTATCGTTTTGAGTAAAATCTGTTAAATGAATTAATAAATTTGAAATGTCATCACCTTTATCAGTATTACTAATTTTATCTAATTCATCCATAAATATTATAGGGTTCATACATTGGCTCTTCATTAATATTTCACTAATCTTTCCATATTTAGAACCTTCATACGTAAAAGAAAAACCATCAAAATATGACACATCATTAATTCCACTTAATGAAATAAAACTAAATGGTAGATTTAATGATTTAGCTAATCCATTTTTAATCATAGAAGTTTTACCAACACCTGGTGGTCCTTTTAAAGCAATTATTGAGCCTGTACTTTCTGGATTAGTAATTATTTGAGTGATTATTTGTAATAAAGACTCTTTCGCTTCATCTTGACCATAAATACAGTTATCTAAATTATTTTGTAATTTAGATAAAAAATTACAAACATTGTTATTAAATTTAGGATTAACAGATAATTTAGAATAATTATCAAATGGGATTTTTTTTAAATTATCAACCCAAGTTTTCATTTTTTGATATTCATTTGACATTTCACTTAGTGATAAAAAGTAATCAATATGTTCTATGATTATTTTTTTTACATCAGGTGATAGATTAGATTTAATTATTTTTTTTTTGAAATCTAAATTTGAATTTGGAATTTCTTTAAATTCAAATTCAATATCATTATCATTAATAAATTTAATAAATTCATCTAAATCATTATTTTTATTATTGCTTTTATTATTGTTTTTATAATTATTGTTTTTATTATTATTGTTTTTATTATTATTGTTTTTAATTTTATTATTGTTTTTATAATTATTGTTTTTTTGTTTATTATTTTTTTTATTTTATTTTTTTTTTTTTTTTTTTTTTTTTTTTTTTTTTTTTTTTTTTTTTTTTTTTTATTTTTTTTTTTTTATTTTTTTATTATTTTTCGATCTTAAATCATATTCATTTCCCATAATATTATATTAATTTAATAAAAAAATGAAATAAACTTTTATATAAAGATTTATATAATATATATTATAGAAATGTCAATCTATAAATTGCAAAATGAATTAAATGATTATAATTTTTCAAAAATTAAATCAATACAATTATGTTTATTAGATCCTGAAAAAATAAGAAAAGGAGCTGTTTGTGATATATTATATTCAGATACTTATGAAGGTGGTGTCCCCAAAATTAATGGATTATTCGACCCCAGAATGGGTATAACTGATAAGAATAATGGAAGTTGTACAACTTGTGGGTGTTATAATGATATTTGCCCAGGACATTTTGGTAAAATTGAATTAGCAGTACCATTTTATAATATTAATACAATAGATTATGTGAGAAAATTATTAAAATGTGTGTGTTTTAGGTGTTCAAATTTATTAATTGATAAAAATAATCCAAAAATATTAGAAAAAATAAAAGGTTTAGAGGGTTTAAAAAGATTTTCAGAAATATATACTGAATCTGTTAAAATTAAAAAATGTACACATAACAATTCATGTTTTAAATTGCAGCCAAAAAAATATGAGAAATTATTAATGGATAAAATCGCATCAAATGATAGTGTAATGGTTATAAATGCTCATTTACAAAGTGAAGCAATTAAATCAGATAATCCAAAAGAAACTAATATTATTAAAGTGAGACCATTAGATTGTTTAAATATATTTAAAAGAATTAGTGACGAGGATATTGAATTTTTAGGATTTAATGTTAAAACTTGTCGACCAGAATGGATGTTATTAACAGTATTACCTGTCCCTCCGCCATCCGTCCGTCCAGCGGCAATTCACGATAATGATGTTAGAGCAGAGGATGATTTAACACATTTGTTAAATAATATTGTTAAATCAAATAATATATTAAAGACAAAAATAAATGAGAATGTAGATAAAAAGCAATTAGATTCGCATGTGGGCTTAGTTCAATATCATTTAATTAGTTTTATTAATAATGAGATTTCGGGCATTCCGCCTCAGGCACAGCGTTCGTCTAGAAGTTTAAAAGGATTAACCCAGAGATTGAAACAAAAAGATGGCAGAGTTCGAAGTAATTTAATGGGTAAACGTGTTGATTTCTCGGGAAGGACAGTTATATCAGTTGATCCAAATATTGATATTGATGAATATGGTATTCCGATTGAAGTAGCAATGACATTAACATTTCCGGAGCATGTAACAAAATATAATATTGATAAATTAAATGTTTTATTAAAAAATGGACCAAATCGTTATCCAGGAATTAAAAGAATTAAAAAGAGAGAAGTCTTAGATAATAATGAAATAAGTTATTCTGAATATTCATTAAATGTACGCGATATTTCATCAATAAAGCTTGAAATTGGAGATATTGTTAATAGGCATTTGTTAGATGGAGATATTGGATTATTTAATCGTCAACCTACACTTCATAGAATGGGTATGATGGCTCATAAAATTAAAGTATTACCTGGGTCTACATTTAGACTTAATGTAACAACAACTACACCATATAATGCGGATTTTGACGGAGATGAAATGAATGCTCATTTACCACAAAGTTATATAACAAAGACAGAATTAGAGAATATTGCATTAGTCCCTACACAAACAATTACACCAGGTAAATGTAAACCAGTTATTGGTATTATCCAAGACACATTGGCAGCTGTATATTGTTTTACAAAATTTGATATTAGATTAACAAAAAATGAAATTGTAAATTTGTTTTCGTTTGATGAAAAATTTATTTTGCCAAATCCATCATTTCGTGAAAATGATATTGAATATTGGTCAGCTAAAGATATATTTTCAATTATTCTGCCTAATATAAGTTTAAATATGCAAAATAATAGTGAAGAAACAATAAATATAGAGTATGGTAAATTAATTGAAGGGTTTATAGATAAAAAAATCATTGGAGATTCCCCAGGAGGATTAATTCATTTAATTTATAATTCATATAATCATTTGGTTTCAAAAAAATTCATGGATGATATACAAAAAATTATGACAAGATGGTTTGAAAATTATTCACTATCATTTAGTTTAGGAGACATTTCTCCAACAAAAGAAGTAACATTAAAAATGGACGAATATAAAAGAAATGGTTTAATAAATGTAGATGAAATATTATATCAAATTAATTATGGTATTTATCATTCAGAATTAGATAGTAAATATTTATATGAGAAAATGGAAGTTGATATTAAAAAGAAATTAGAAGAAATAAATCAAAACTGTTTAAAAGAAATTAAAAAAAATATAGCTGATAATAATAATTTATTAATTCAGATTACATCTGGTGCAAAAGGAAAATCATTAAATATGAGACAGATTTCGGGAATTGTTGGTCAACAAGATATTTGGGGAGAAAGAATTAGTTTTAAATATACAGAAAGAACATTACCTCATTTTAGTAAATATGATTACTCAGCGAAATCAAAAGGATTTGTGAAAAATTCATTTTTACAAGGAATGGAACCTTATGAAACCTTTTTCCATGCGATGGGAGGACGGGTTGGTGTTATTGATACGGCTGTTAAAACAGCTGGTGTTGGTTATGTGTCAAGAAGATTAGTGAAAGCACTCGAAGATATTTCAATTAAATATGATTTTACAGTTCGAAATGCTAATAATAATATTATTCAGTTTGCTTATGGAGATGATAATATGGACCCGACAAGTATTGAAAAGCAAAAATTAATTTTTATTGGGTATAATAATAAAAAAATGTTGGAAGAATTTTATTATGATATTAATGATAAAAATAATGAAGTATTTAAAGCACTAGAAGAAAATACAACAAAAGATTTTTTGAAGAAGAATAATGATCAAGATTTAATTAAAAAAGAATATGAATTTTTATTAGAATATAGAGATATTGTAAGGAATAAATTTTTTAAGAAAATGAAAACAATTGATTTATCATTTAGTTCACCGATTAATCTATTTAGATTAATTATAAATATTAAGGATAAATTTAAAATATCTATTACTCAGAAATCAGATTTAGACCCAATTTATATAATTGAAAGTATTGATAAATTAATTGATTCATTCATGAAATATATTAGAGAAAAAGATAGTATGATATTGTTAAAATTATTAATTAAAAGTCTTTTATCAACAAAAAAATGTATTTATGAATATCGGTTTACAAAAATTATTTTTAACCATATATTAGAATTAATTAAAGATAAAATTTATAAATCATTTGTTCAACCAGGTGAATCAGTTGGTATTATTGTTGAACAATCATATTACGAAGAATTGCAGCAAGCAACATTAAATACTTTTCATACAGCAGGTACGGGTCATAGTATTACGCAAGGTGTTGAGAGATTTTCAGAAATCATAAATGTTTCGAAAAACTTGAAAAGTCCACAAATGACAATATATTTATTGGAAGAATATAGCCAAGATTTAGAAAAAACTGATTTTGCTAAATCACAGATTGAATATACAAAAATGAAAGATATTGTTTTAAAAACATCAATTACTTATAATGATAAAAAAAATAATTTTATGGAAAATGAAGAATATGAATTCATAAAAGTATTTCAAGAATTTAATAATATTATTAAAACAGATATGTGTAATACAGATGATTTATCCAATTGGATATTAAATTTTGAGTTTGATAAAAATAAAATTATTAATAAAAATTTGACACTAATAGATATAAGAAATATTATTACAGATAGTTTTCAATCAAATGATAGTATTAGATGTATAATTAATGATGATAATTCTATGGTATTAAATATGATTTTACAAATAAAAGGAAATACCTTAGAAAATATCGAACCTATTAGTTTTTTACAAGATTTAGAAGATAAATTATTAAGTTTGACATTACACGGAATTAAAAATGTAGAATATTGTTATATTGAATCGCATAAAAGAGTAAGTTATCATGAAAATGGAGATTCTGAAATACAAGAAGAATATTTAATTAAAACATTTGGAACAAACTTAGATGAGATATTATCTCATCCAATGGTAGATAAATATCGAACAATTACAAATGAAATTTTTGAGATTCTAAAATATTTAGGAGTAGAAGCTTGTAGAGAATATTTAATTAGAGAATTTAATACTATTTTAGAAGAAAAAATAGTTTATCGTCATCATGCTCTATTAGCAGACCTAATGTTATTCAAAGGTGAATTAATGCAGATTGCTAGATATGGAATTAATAAATCTTCTGAATATAGTCCATTTGCAAAAGCTTCATTCGAAGAAGTTGTTGATGTATTAATTAAAGGGTCGACATTTGGCGAAGAAGATAAAATGAATGGAGTTTCTCCAAATATTATGACAACTCAACCTTGTAAGATTGGAACACATTCATTTGATATATTATTAGATGAAGAATTATTTTTTAATAATGAATTTATGACAAATAAAAATAATACAAATGATAGTTATACTAATAAATCGACTAATATTGAAAATGATATTGAATCAATATATAGTGATATTGATACAACTAATGATAATGATTTTGAAAGTAATATTAATGTGAATAATCAACATAAATTAGTTAAAAAGAATTTTATTTAACAGCTGTACCATATACATATACTACAAATATTCCTGAACGATCTCCTAAACTTATTTCACTATTATCAATTTGCATACCAATTACTTTAGAAGCGTTTTTCCTCTTTGCGTCTTTTTTTAATTCTTCGATTGCTTTATTTTGAGTTGCAAAAATTAAATCATGAACACCTGAAAACTTTTCATTACTATCTGATATAATAGAACTTATACTTGATAAAAATCCTTTTATGGCTGACATTCTTGTTATAGCCATTCCTCTAACAATTCCTAATGACTCATATTCATCTTTATTTGTTGTAAATAATTTAATCTCTTTATTATTATTTGCTTTATTATTATTTGTTTTATTATTATTTGTTTTATTATTATTTGCTTTATTATTATTTGCTTTATTATTTGCTTTATTATTAGTTGCTTTATTATTATTTGCTTTTTTATTATTTGCTTTATTATTATTTGTTTTATTATTTGACATATATTTTAACTTTATATAAAAATAAAATGTTTTTTAAATGATAATGGATAAAAAATTTTTTTCCAAAGAAAACTATTTTACTTTAACTGAGATTATTAATCAATTGACTGGTTTTGAATGTAATACAAATGAAAAAAAAACATTTTTATTTAATGAAATGACTCAAATATATAATGATACTGAACATATTTCTAATGATATTAATGAAAACTTTCATAATCTTAATAAAAAAATAATTAATAAATTTATAAAAAATAATAATCAAGATATAAATAATAATATAGATAAAAATGATAATCAAGATAATCAAGATAATCAAGATAATCAAGATAATCAAGATAATCAAGATAATCAAGATAATCAAGATAATAATCGAGACATAAATGATAATCAATACATGAATCATAAACAAATTAATAATAATCAAAATTTAAATAATAATCAAAATTTAAATAATAATCAAAATTTAAATAATAATCAAAATTTAAATAATGATGAATTTAATTTAACAAATGTTAATAAAATTAAAGAAATAGATATTGATACAAATGATTTATTTTCATCAATTAAAAATGAAAGAAATTATAATAATTTAATAAATAATGGTATAAATAATGGAATAAATAATGGAATAAATAATAATGGAATTAATAATGAAATAAATAATAATGGAATAAACAATAATGGACTAAATAATGGACTAAATAATAATGGAAATAAGGAAAATAATATAAATATTAAATCAGAAATTGAAAATCATATTATTTCCGGAAAAGATTTAAATGATGATTTATTTTCAAATTCATCAAATAACAATTTATTTCCAAATTCATCAAATAACAATTTATTTCCAAATTTTGATTCATCAAATAATAATGATTTATCAAATAATAATAATGATTTATCAAATAATAATGATATACTTAATTATAATGATTTATTAAATGGCAATGATTCATTATTAACTGGTAATGACTCTAATAATGACTCTAATAATGACTCTAATAATGACTCTAATAATGATTTATCAAATAATAAACTTTTAAATGATAATAATATACTTAATTATAATGATTTATTAATCCATAATGAATCTAATAATATATCAAATTATGAAGAAAATTTAATAAAAAATATATATACTTTTGAATCAAAAAATAGAGATTTAAATTCATATGAAGAACCAACGCAATTTATGATTAATTTAAATAGCAATTCAATTATTAGAACAATAAAATTAATTAATGTATTAATACCTGTTAATAAAAATATTATCAAAGAACCTTATTTAATAGTAAGTATTAATAATCATTATATTAAAATAGTAAATAATAAATCATATGGGACAGATTATTATGGATATTATTCACCATATCTGATGAATGATTTAATTAATAGTGAATTAAATAGTTCATTAATAATTGAATTAAAAAATAATAATTTTAAAAATATAAAATTAGACAAAGATAAAATGATTATAAATGATATTACAATTAGTAACAAACAATTTTTTGAGATTACAACAAATGATAATCATGATTTAATTGAAGATGATATCATATATATATATAATAAAATACCAAATATAGAATATTTTACAAAATTAACGAATGTAATATGTAAATTTAGTAAAGACATATTTTATATTAAAAATAATCAGGATTTATTAAGTAAATTATCAATTGGAGATTATATTTTAATAAATAAAAATATTTATAAAATATTTAAATTTACGAAAAAAGGAATTAAGTTTAATAAAAATGATATTTTATTAAATCCAATCCCTAAAGAATTAAAAAATATTGGGTTTTTTAAATCAAATAATGAATATTATAATATAGATAATGAAACTGATTTAAACAGTATTAATGGACAAACTGTTAATAAAATTATTAATAATAAAAAATTTAGTATTGATTTTCCAATTAATAAGTTAAATAAATGTTATGAAAATAAAGAATATTTAAAAGACAATTTATTTTTTATAAAAAAAAAATTACAAATATCATTTGAATTTGAAATAACTACTATCGAAAATAATTAATTTTTTTTCAATTAATTATTATATTTTTTATATAAATGGAACATAAAATGGAACATAAAATTGAATATAAAGATTGTAAATGTTGTAAAACTGAAAATAATATTAATCAATTACAAAAAGGATTTATTTCATATACAATGGGTATTGTAATTGAGAAAAACTGTGGATATAGATTTTTAATACATTTAAATGAATATGCAACAATTATAGATTTATATAGATATGTTGAACAATTTTATAATCATTGTAATGAAATTAAATTTATTTATACTGATAAAGATAGAATAAATTTAATTACCAAAAATGAAAAGAAAATAAAAGACTTTATTAATGAAAATCAGATTACACCATTTAATAAAGAAGATAAACCTATGTATCTATTTTATTTAACTTTTATTTAACTTTTATTTAACTTTTATTTAACTTTTATTTAACTTTTATTTAACTTTTATTTAACTTTAATTTAAATCAATTTACCTTCTTTATTAATACTCCCGATTGCTTCTAATTTCCCGGTTGATTTATATTTTTTGAAATCAAATACTACATTATCATTTGGATTGAATAATATTTGTTTATTTATTTGATTTTTAGTCGGTTTAGCTTTAGAAGGTTTCATTTCATTATTTTTAAATGTTTTCAATCCTTTAGTTCCTTTAAAATAAACAATACTGTTTTTTAACAAAATTCCTTGTATTGTTTTACTTTTCGGAGTATTTTTTGTTGAAGTATTAGATATAATATCATCTTTAATATCTGGATAATAACTAATACCAGTATCATTGCCATAATCTAGGCATTTTATACTTGAGTCATTCATTGATTTATTTAATTTACAATCAACAGCTGCTGATTTATATATATCCAATAATTCATTTGTTAATAATTCTTTCCTTTTTGCTAAATCATAAATATATTGATCACTTGTGATTTTTTCACGTGTTGCAATGGGACCATATCCTTGTTTTATAAATTCTTCTTCTTGTTCTTGTGTAATTTCCATAAGCTAGACTATTATAGTCTATGAGTATATATGCTATTATTCCAACTAGAGACACAGAAAAACTTACACACACCACAAAAGACCTTATTGCCTACTTTGGTAAGTGTGACATTGAGACGGTTTTAGTTAAAGGTGGGAAGTCCATCTTTGAGACTTACGATACGGAATTTACCAAGCTAGAACTAAAAGATTCTGATATTTGTATCTTCTGCCATGATGATATCTCAATACTAGACAAACCATCTAGGTTCGTATGGAATTTGAAAACATCACACATGCCTGAGGGAGTTGGATTTGTAGGTGCGGCTGGAACTAGGTACTTAGGAGAGAGTGCTATCTGGTGGGACCAGGAACTCTGGAAACTAGGTATGCATAGCGGAAGTGTGAAGCATTTCTCAGAAGAAGGTGAGATGTACACCACGGAGTATGGTCCTCCTTGCGAAGTAGCTGTTTTAGACGGTTTATTCCTCTCTGCTAGCGGCAAGACCATTAGAGAGGTTGGGCTAGAAAAACCTGATTGGCTCACAGGGGCGTGGGATTTTTATGACATTTATTACACTTCTAAGGCCCATATGCAAGGACT
>ENA-ORXF01002710-ORXF01002710.1-marine-metagenome-genome-assembly--contig:-NODE-2710-length-10427-cov-19.757295_pt1 | contig 10427 bp, 10 predicted proteins | sample MGYA00237864_ERZ511476 | MGnify/ENA primary metagenome ERZ511476 (study PRJEB26306, sample SAMN06343908) | marine metagenome | isolation source: coastal waters | place: Atlantic Ocean: West Antarctic... | reverse complement strand
GTCGATACAGTTCCGTCAGGGAAGAAAGATTTGAAAACAACGTCGCCGCTGCTATCAGTGAACTGACACCCTCTAAAAACACCTACTGATTCATCACCAGCTGCTGATACTAAAATCGTACCAGTATTAAGCATTTTTACTAAATCGCCTGAAAAAATATTCCCCGAAGCTCCTGTAGCTATCTTATATTCTGTTGTACCACCGTTGGCAACGCCAGAACCTAATTTACCTACAAGTCTTGCTCCAAATGGGGCATCTTTGTTAGCCATAATAAGTCACCTTATAATTTATAATTCTATTAAGTATTGATGATCAACTTCGCTGACCACCACCAAAAGTTACTTTGCTTGATCTCTGAGGATTTAACATCGGAGAACTTGGGTCTGATTCCTTCATCATATCGTTATCCACAGCGTCTTGCTGTGTCTTGGCACGTGAATTATAGTAGGAGTTCCTCTCTTCACGAGTTTCATTTGGAATCTTAGCCAATAGCAAACCACCACGTGCAACTACTCCTGTGTGTCTTCCTTGCTTTAGGGTATCGTATCGATCTTGTTGAGAATCATCTAACTCTTCAGCTCGAACTAGGTTAAAACCTTCGCTCAATCTTGCAGTTAAATTTTTATGATCTTCAACGCCTAAAGTTTCGGCTCTGATCCACCTGTAAGTATAACCTTCAGGTGCAGGAGGAGCGTCCAACGTTGATGGCGGGCTCCATGGTTTGCGAGCTTCTTTTTTAGCTCGAGTGTCGGCAGAGCGCGAGGCTCTGTTTAAATCTTTATTGTCATTTTCTGTCATAACTATTACCTTTTAACATATTTTGCGTACTCTGTTAAGGGTACGTTTAATCTTTTTGCCATTTGCACTTCTGCTGGCGACAACTTAACTTGTCTTTTTGAGCTAGTATTACCAGCCATCCTGCCTGCTGAAGCCACCTTTTGTTGAGGCTTCACTTGATTGGAAGGCTCGTCAAACTTTTGCGGAAATTCTTTTCTTAGTCTTTTATCAACTTCACTATAGTATTGATCAGTCTGTGGACTAAATCCTTCTGCAATTAAATTTTGATCTATTGCAAAAGCTGCAAGTGTCATAATCTGATCATCTCCAAACCAACCATTTTCATCTACCCACTTTTCTTGTTTAGCGTCTAGCGTTGGTGGAGCTTGATATTGTGGAAGTTGTTGCGAATATTGTTGTTGCGCAGGTTGAGGTTGTATCGGTTGTTCTTGAACTTGTCTTTGTATAGCCATCTTTGATGTAGAAACTTTGTTCTCTTCTACAGCTATCTTTGATAAAACGTCTTGAGCTTTAGCAACCTTATCGTAGTCCTGCACTTCGTGTGCTGACTTTAATGCAGACATAGCTTGTTGTTTTTGAGACTTAAGCCTGTTCTCTGCTTCCATTAAATAAGATCTATCTAAGTTTGAGCTTTTTTGTTTAAGATGTTGATTCTCAAAAGAAGTCTTCTGTGCATACTCGAATGCAGATTCTTGACCTCTCTCTGCTTCTCTTAGCTTTCTAGTTAAATTGTTTATTCTTTTTTGTACGCTTTTAGAATAATCTTCTAACTCTTCTTCTTGTTTTTCTTCTGGTGTATCAGAAACATTTTCTATTTGTTCTTCAGCTACCTCATCAACAGATTCCATAGGAATTTGTGTTTTAGGTGTGTCATCCTCAATCGGATCAATTTCAACAATCTGACCTTCTTCTATTTCTTCTACTAATTTTGCGTTTTCTTCTGCCATTTTTTGCTCCTTATACTGCAAGAATATCGTCAGGATCCATTATAGTAGCTATCACTTCGTCATCGTTAATGATCCTGCATTCAGATTCATCACCCAACTTAAAGCGAGCACCAGAATATCTACCTATCAATACCCATTGTTTTTCCTGACACCATGGTTCAGCAAACTTGTTTGCATCCGCATAGCAATCAGGGCCCATTTTTACCACATACCCAACAACTGTAGCTAAAGATTCTCTATCTACGGTTGATTGAACTAGGTGGATTCCGCCTTCTGTGACTGCTTTACCTTTATAAGGTAGTATTAGTATCCTCCAACCTGTTGGTTGAGGCATACGATCTAAAAAACTTTTATCTAATAATGTAGGGTCTAAGACTCGAGCTGATTCTTTGACATAAACATCATTTTCTTTACTCTCTGGTACTGGAGTTGCTTGTTTGGGTTCTGGTTTTTTTTCTGATTCTATAGCTTTAGCTACGTGATCAGGTATGTGAATCTTCGTCATCTTGTTGTATTTTTCCTAGCAGCTCTCTAAAAATATTTTCTGCATCAGCTAGAGAACTGTAACGCCCACGCAGAAATTCATACTGAGAGAAGTCTTTACATCCAGATAACATAGCATCCTTAGTATCTTCTCTTCTGCCTTCAAGTTCTTTTAAAAACTTTTCAGCAAGCCAAACTGACGACATTAATAAATGCCTGAAAACTTACCGCCAAATTCGGCAGCGCCCATTCCTCTACACTTACCTTTGCCCATTCCAGGTTTAGGTGTTGTGCTTGTTGAAAAAGTACCAGCATTAGTCTTTAAAGACGCGTTGCCTTTATTACTATAACTGTTTTTATTTTTTAATACTTTTGGTGTTTTTTGTTGACTTATGTCTGTTCTTTTATACATGTGTTTTATTATGTTGTGTGATTTTTAATTTTGCAAGGTTTATTTTTGATTTTGCATTTCTAACATTTTAAAACGTGCCTGTTGTTCTAGTCTTGCTCTTGCAGTTTCATCTCTTAAGTCTGCAATATCTTCCATAGATCCTATTCTTTCTTTGTCTACATTAACCCTTCTTTGAGCATCTAAAGCTTTACGTTTTTCTTCTTGTAAGAACTGTTGTTGCTCCATAGATAACTCTTGTCCTTTAAGTGCAAGTTCTTGTTTTCTAATAGCAACCAAAGGATCTTCATCACTAGGATCTGAAACTTTCTGACTGTACTCAGTAATAAGCTCAGCCATGATAGGAGCAGAGAACTGTGCAAGTATATCGCCTGCTTGCTGTGCCATCTGTTGTGCCTCTTCTGGGTTCGCTTGTTGTGACTGCTGTTGCAACTGCTGGAATTGTTGCATAGCTTCTGGTGGCATTTGTTGTTCAGCCAATCCATCAGCCTTCATTTGTAAATGTTGCATAATATGTGAATGTATTAATGCTTGAACCTGTGCGTTCATTTGCACTGGAGGTGTGTTCAATATAGCCATGTGTATTATTATATGAGCATCATGATTCTGTTGAGGAAAAGCTTGAGCTTGTTGACCTAATAACAATTTATTATTTTCAAAACCTGCTTCAAGAGGAGTAGGCTCTGTTGAAGGCGGAGGTGTTAATATTTTATCTATATTGTCTACTCCTATAGCCGCATACATCCTTTTGTAAGATTCGTATATTCCTTGAGGGCCATGTACTTCTGGATTTGATTGCACTAACTGCATCATCTCTTGGGCCATAGCAATTCTTTGGGACTGACTAAATATGTCTGGATTAGATATAGGAATTATATCCACTCTTTCATCAAAATCTTGTAATTTTATTTTTGCGTCACCACCAGCTATAGCGTAAGGATATTCTTCAGGCAAGTATTCCTTAAACACTTTGGCTAATAATCTAAATTCTTTCTTTTGAGAGTTATGTAATCTTTTATGTATTGCAGACAAAACCTTTGTAGATCTTTCTAGTAAAGCTAAAGTTGTTCCTACAGGTGCATTTGGATTGCCTTGTCCTGTATTAATTTCAGCAATAGATGCAAACTTCTTACCGCCGTCTACTAATATTCCCAGTAGATTAAGCAATGTTCCGCTTGGCTCTTTAAAGGGTAGAGGTTGTATTGATTCTCTTAATGATCCGCCTGGGGCGTCAACATCTCTAAATTCACCTGGTTGTATTGGAGTATCTTCGTCTCTAATTCTAATACCACGAGTTTTAAACCCAGCAGGTAAATTAGCTAAAGTACCAGCATCTATAAGCTGTCTTAAAATAGAAGTAGACGCTTTAGATAAGCCACCTATCATGTGTGTCAAACCAAACCCATAGAATCCTAAACCGGGAAGGAATTTAAAGTGTACAAAGTATTCTATTTTATTTTTTAAAGGATCTTCTTCTTTAAAGTTTCTACGAATAGATAATATCTCACTAGACCCTGTATCAAGAGTTACTATGTAGGGTAGCTTTACACCAGTAGATTCTCCATCGTCTCCAATGTCTTCAAAACCATCAAGCTCTAAATTGCAATGCACTTCATACAATAATGATATTTCTCCATTATCGTAAGAAGGCTCCATGCCTGATAATTTATTTATTTCTTCTGTTGCTTCAGAATAAATTTGATTGTCACCGCCCATGTCAACATCAACTTTCTTATAGAAACCTAAAGCTTGTAACTTTTTAACTTCATTCTCTGGCATCTTAATTACGTTTGTAATTCTAGGGCAAGATTCTAAATCAGTTGTGTAGTAAGGAACTATTAAATCTTCAGGAGCTACAAACTTAGATACAGCCCTGCCTATTGATTCATCATAATAAACTTTTTTAAATGCAGAACCTGCAAGTGGTAGATAAAACAACATCTGATCTAATTCTTCATCAAACTCTTCCATAACATGCGTTATTTGATAGTTCATAAATTCTTTAACTCTTTGTGCTTGTTCTTCTACAGCAGAATCATAGGCACCAATAACTTGTGTCTTAACGGGCCCACCAGAGGGTAGTAATTCTTTGTAAGCTTGAGCTTGGAAGGTTGTGACAGCTTCACCTAATAATGGATGAACAACACCTGACGCTCCTGCAAAAGGTTCAGACCTTTCATCGTCAACCTTCATGCCGAGGTACTTTAAACCATCTGTATATGTATTTTCCCAGTCTTGACGTGATGACTTGTCTTTCTCAATGCCATCCATAAGTTCGTTAGAAATCTTACTTAAATCCCTATCATCCATAGCTTCAGCTAAGTTTTCATCAAATCCAGTTTCTATCTGATCTTGCATGGTAGATTCTTGTATTGCACTACCATCTTCTTGCATAACAAAATCATCCATGCCTACTTCTTCAATAGCAGCAAGTGCTACTTCCATACCCTCATCACCAAGGGAAATTTGATTTTCTTCGTTAAGAACTGTTGGATTTATATCTTTTTCTATTGCCATTAATAATATACCCTTCTAACTGGTGCTTTTTCTTCATTGGAATAGTCATCGTCAAGAGAAACTAATCCACCTTCTCTAAATCTCATGAGAGCTTGGGTCATGGTATCACATAAATCATCATTTTTGCCAAAAGGGAATGCAGCGCATTCTTCAATCATTTCTTCGGCAAATTTCTTTTGTGGTGCGTAGACTAACTCAGATTCAAAGATAGGAGCAACCGAGTGCATTCTTGTAGATTTGTCGTGACCTCTAGTAGGAGAATAGTTAACTACCGGTATTCCTAATCTTCTTAACTCATGAGTAAGAGGTGTTCCAGATGCCTTTGCTTCTATGAGCGTCATATCTGGTTCCCAGTATTTATATTCGTTATAAGCTATGCGTTTTAGTTCAGGAAAGTCCCAACGTCCCTTCTGGGCATCAAGCAACATAATACAGTCGGGTGAATCAGGAGTGGGTTTAAATATGCCCCATGTGGATATAGCAGAGTAGTCAGCGTTTTCTTTTTTAGAAAAGGCAGTATCGTAGCTTTGTATGATATAACTAACAGGTGGCAAGGTATCTCCTTCCCATAGATTCCACCATTCACGTTTAACAATAGATCCCTCTTCAGAGGTTGGTGTTTGCATCCACTGAGCATTCCATTTTTGTACAGGCAAAGAAGCTTTTACTTTATTTAATTCTTCTATAGCCCAGAACTCAGGCCATAAGGCATTGTTTGTTTCTGGAAAAATAGCAGGGAACTCTACTATTTCCCACTGATCTGCGGCTGATTCTTTTTGTGCGTCTAAAAGCTTCGCAGTTAGATCTATGGAACTCCAACGAGTCATAACCAAAATAATGGCTCCACCCGGCTGTAAACGCTGTCTAGGGCCAGAGGTATACCATTCCCAACAAGATTCCAAAGCACTAGGACTAAGAGCGTCTTGTTCTGAATGTGGGTCATCAATAATAAGAAGATCCGCACCACGCCCTGTGATAGCACCTCCAACACCAGCAGCAAAGTATTCGCCACCTTTATCTGTTTCCCAACGACCAGCAGATTTACTGTCGGCTTTTAACTCTACGTCTGTAAAAATTCTTTTATACTCTTCAGTATCCATCATGTTTCTAACTTTTCTACCGAACCTTACGGCTAGTTCCCCTGTATGGGTTGTCTGCATAATTTTACGTTTTGGCTGCTTACCCATGATCCAAGCAGGGAAATAAGTAGAACAAAACTCTGACTTGGTATGACGCGGTGGCATATTAACAATAAGACGGTTAATCTTGCCATTAGCCACATCTTCTAGCTTTTGTGCAAATATCTTATGATGACGGCCACAAATAAACTCTGGCCACATATACTCAACATAGTCTAAGAAGTTATCCTGGCAACTCTTTTGTATTTTTAATAGCTCAAGGCGTTCTTTAAGAACTAAGGTTTCTTTTATCTCTTGATCTGATAGATGGGCTAAGTTCAAAAGTTCCTACCAAAGTTTATGTCAATTTCAGGGCCTTGTTTCGAATCAAATCCTATACCAGCATTAAAGTATCCACCTGTATTAGGGTTGTTATACATATAATCTATATTTGCTTTAGCATTCATAAGTTGATCTACTACAGCCTTTATACTAACATTTTGAGCATTGCCAACAGGGATGTTAGAAACGTTATATGCAACAGATCCTGTTGCATCTCTTCCAGGTCTTTTATCAGCTCTTATACTCAAAGGCCCTATATTTTTTCTGTATTTAGCTCTAGTATCTGTATTACCAAGTTCATCAATAGCTGATTCAATATCTATACTTCCAAAATTACCTCTATTAGCATAATTAAGGTTTATATCTCCTCTAGCATCACCCTCGTCAGGCTTGTAAGCATCAAAAGATAAACTTGTATTTGGGTTTATATCAAATGTTTTATCAAAACTTGTTCCGTAGTTATCTCTACGTATGCCAATAGGCTTATTCAAATCAGATAACATGCTGTTTATAGTGTCTGTTGATCTATTTCGCAATCTATTTTCAATGTTTGCTCTAGGATCATCGGACTTAAGTATGTCTACTAAATCATCTTTAAATTTAAAATCAAACTTTTTATCAACGTCTGATTCTAATGTGTCAATAAATCCAATACCAGTTTTGTATTCTTCTTTTACTAAATCTTTTATTATATCTTCTATACTATCTCCAGCATTTAACCTATATTCTATTTCAGTTTTAGCTTTTGAACTATTATCTATATCAACTTTACCACCGTCTTTAAATGCGTTAATACCTTTCTCTTCAATGGCTTTTTTAAGCTCGTCAGTAAATTTGAGGTAAGTACCATCAAACTCAGTGCCTGTGTCTGTAATACGTGTAGTAAGTCCTTTTTTATTGCCTAGACCAAGCTCATTAAGTATTTTTTGTATTTCTTTTTCGCCTCTGGTGTACTTTTCAACAATGTTTTTTCTACCCCCTTCCATAACCGCTTGTCTAGGGCCTATGTGTATACCTGTTTTACCTGCCTTATATGCTTCTAAAACATTAGCTCTCACAGGTAACTTCATTTCATTACTAGTAGTCTTTTCAAAATAAGGATCTATTTTAAATTTATTCCCAATATTTGCATCTGCCTTAGGTATTATTGCTCTTTTAAGTATTCTTACGCCATCCTTTAATACATATTCAGCACTACGACCCGTAATTAAATCTTCAAAATATGCTTTAGATAAAGATAAATCATCAGGAGGAACATCAATGTATTTTTGTTTGCCACTAGCATTAAACATATAAAAAATATCTTCTGGAGTTTTATTTAAAGAATCAATAAAAGGTTTGCCTGTAATTCTTGGTATATCTTCTGGATCTAATCTAAATGATACAGGGACATCATCTTTTATTGAATCAAAAGTATCTTTTAATACATCGTTTATAAGTTTTCTGCTTGCTTCACGATTTGGGTTTTTAGCAATAATTGGATTAATTTCATCTACAAGATTATTGTATCTAAGTAGTTTTTTAGTAAGTACAGCCACTTTTTTAGGATCGAAAAAACCATTGCCTTCACTAGATACTTCATTTAAAAAGTCAGATTGAACTCTAAATATACTAGAGAAGTTATCAGTTTCATTAATATCAAGTTTTTTAAGAGCATCATTTATATAGTCACTTACTTCGTCACCATTTTTGTTAAATAAATTACCTGCACGGGCCGTGTATCGCGCCATTGGATAATTAATGCCAGTACCATCAAATACATAAGCATTGTTACCAGTTATCTCAGGTGTAAATTCTAAATTAGGAAAATGAGGGCCTTTAATAGTTCTTTGCTCACCTGCTCCACGAACATGATAAAGTTTTTGTTGTTGGGTATTTTTTAAATCGTTATTAACAAATTCAGTATCGGAACTTTGCAATTTACCTGGAGGTGCGTTTCTAATTTGCAAAGCATCTGTTTGTTGTCTGGATAAATAATTATCAAGCCCTTGTTTAGATATAGTATTTTCTCCAGCAAGCACTTTAATAAACTTAGGATGCAATTCATTCATCTCGTCTAAAACATTTAACAATCTAAGCTCGCCTAGAGGTATTTCGTTATTAGGGTTGGTAAGTGTTTTAACCCAATCCTCTGGACTAAGCTCATTGATTTCAGGATCTATTTTTTTGTAATGTCCGTGAAGAAACTTTCTAGCTTTAGATTGTAAAGGTAAATAGTCTTGAGTAGTTTGATAAGCTAATTCTTTTGCAGGTTGTGTATTAAAAGGTTGTACTTCGGGTAGTTCTATCTTTGCTACTTCTTTAGGTGGTGCTAACTGCAAAGGTTCTGTTTTAGGTGTGGGCTTAACCTCGGGTTTAGGGGTTGGAACATCTACTGCTTTTGAACCTTTTGCAACAGCCTTTGCGCCTCTAAGAAGTCTAAACAAAGGTATTAAGCTAACACCAGATAAAACCTGTAGGCCTGTATTACCTGCGGCACCTAGATAGTCTTTGTCTTGTACATTTTTTTTAGCCCTAGAGCCAAACTCTTTTACTTCATAGGCTGCTAAAACATCTCCTACACCAGGAGCAATACTTACAGCTATTTGATCTACAACGGGAAGTTCTTCAAAAGAACGGTAAGCTTCACTAATATTACCGCCAGCTATCTTGCCGCTTAAGTCCGATAATATTTCTTTTCTTGTAGCCATTGACGGCTATATAGATATAGATTCTAGTATTCTAGATATTTGGTCTGTGTCTTGATTTGATGGGGTTCTACCAGACTCACCCATCATAGCTTGAGACATCTGTTGATCTCCCATTTGTGACTGAATACCAATCTTTTGCTGTTGTAACTGGTCAATCTGATCAGCAATCATTTGTGCTCTTTGAAAATCTTGATTTTGAACTACCATGTCATACTCAGTCATAAGGTTGTTAATAGCAGACTCTATAGAAAACATTTGGTTATTAGGAGATCTATCTTCCATCCTAGGTTCGTTGTTGGGTGGCATTCTTGATGATTGCATAGCGGGAAGTTCTTGCATTTGCCCACCCATTCTTCCTAGCACTGCTTTATCATCGTTAGACATGGTTCTACCAGATCCACTTAACATTTGTTGCATATTCATTAGATACCAAACATTTCCCTAGCTTGTTGTAGCTCTTCCATAGTAATGCCAACTTGTTGTAAGAAAGCTTCTATTTCTTCGTCACCAGCACCTTGAGATACCATTTGTTGTAGAATTTTAATAATTTGTGTGAGGGCTTGTTTAGCCTCTTCTTGGTCAGATGCTGATATAGAATCTATTTCTGATTGCATTTCTTGAGGTATAGCATCTATCATTTGCTGTGGGTCTGGAGTCCCTTGCATCATTTGTTGTGGTTGCATACCACCCATTTGGTCAGGCATCATAACTGGGTCAACCTGCATACCCATCATATCTTCGTCCATGTACAGTCCTTTAGTTAAAATCCGATTGTATCAGAATTTTGCTAAAAATTACTAGCTTTGTGTTAAATATGTTATTTGTTTGTGTCTGTTACTAACCTTGTGTGTGTATATATTTGCCTTGCACTTTTGTGTCCCCCCCCTCTTTTGGATCGCCGTTTCCGTCCGACTTTCCTGACGCTTTGGGACTCCGACCCATAAAAAAAGGGAGCAAACGCTCCCCTTATCCTTTTAGTTATCTGTTAGTTTAACAAGTCCATTCCATCTGTAAGATTATCTACTATCCTACTTTGATTATCTTGTGGTGTTAAAGACCTAAGAAGTTCTGCTTGAACTCCTCCGTCTTGTAGAACTTGAACGCCGTTAATAATAAGTGATTG
>ENA-ORXF01002708-ORXF01002708.1-marine-metagenome-genome-assembly--contig:-NODE-2708-length-10430-cov-2.918671_pt1 | contig 10430 bp, 11 predicted proteins | sample MGYA00237864_ERZ511476 | MGnify/ENA primary metagenome ERZ511476 (study PRJEB26306, sample SAMN06343908) | marine metagenome | isolation source: coastal waters | place: Atlantic Ocean: West Antarctic... | reverse complement strand
GAGCGCGGGGAGGTTGTAGTTGACCATCAACGATATCGCCAGCAGCGATGCGCCAAGAAAATTCAGACCGTTCGACAAAAGGTTGGGCGCGGCATTTCGCAGCGTTTGATACGCGAAGCCGGCGAGAATGGTCAGGGCACCCACAAAGCCGATGATATCGGCCGCATGCGAATCGATCACCGGGCGTCGCCCTGCAATTGCCGGATCTGCGAGAAGAACGCGGGGTAACTGGTCGCGACCGGGCTCGCATCGTCGAGCGTCAGCGCGGCACCGGCATTGGTTTTGCGGCAATGGAGCGCCGCCACCGCCATGCTCATCGCAATACGGTGATCGAGCAAGGTCGCCACCGTGCCCCCGCCGGGAAGCGGATCGCCGCCGCTGCCGTCGATGATCATGCCGTCCTCGACCTCTTCGACGCGCGCGCCGATCACGCCGAGCGCGGCGGCCATCGCCGCGATCCGGTCCGATTCCTTGACACGCAATTCGTCAGCCCCGCGTGCGATCGTCCGACCGGAGGCGTAGGCGGCGGCGACGAACAGCACAGGATATTCATCGATCATGCTCGGGGCGAGATCGGGCGGGATTTCGATGCCGGTGAGTGCGGCATGACGCACGCGCAAATCGGCGACGGGCTCGCCACCAACCTCGCGCCGGTCGAGTTCCTCGATGCTGGCACCCATCATGCGGAGTGCCGTGAAGAGACCCGCGCGGGTGGGGTTGAGGCCGACATTTTCGACGACGATGTCCGACCCTGGCACGATCGTCGCAGCGACGACCAGGAAGGCGGCGGAGGAGGGGTCGCCGGGCACGACGATCTCCTGAGGAAGCAGTTCAGCCTCCCCCGTGATCGAAATGACCCGACCGCGCGGTGATGGCTCGACCGTCACCTTCGCGCCGAAGCCGCGCAGCATCCGCTCGCTATGGTCGCGGGTCGCCACCGGTTCGATCACGCGGGTGATCCCCGGCGTGTTGAGCCCGGCCAGCAACACCGCCGACTTCACTTGCGCCGAGGCAACGGGCAAGGTGTAGGTGATCGGAATGGCGGGGCAGATCCCGCGCAGCATCAGCGGCAACCGTCCGCCGGGGCTCGAGGTGAACTCCGCACCCATTTGCGACAGCGGCGTGATCACGCGGCCCATCGGACGCTTGGACAAGGAGGCATCGCCGATAAAGGTGGCGATAATCGGATGGCTGGCGACCAGCCCCATCAGCAGCCGCGTCGAAGTTCCGGAATTGCCCATGTCGAGCGCGACCGCCGGCTGGAGCAGCCCGCCGACGCCGACGCCCTCGACATGCCAGACGCCCGCGTCGTCGCGATGGATCGTCGCCCCCATCGCGCGCAGCGCGGCGGCGGTGGCGAGCACATCCTCGCCCTCCAGCAGCCCCTCGATCCGGCTGGAACCGACCGCGAGCGCGGAAAACATCAGCGCGCGGTGGCTGATCGACTTGTCGCCGGGGACGGTGATCGTGCCGGTCAGCGGGCCGCGCGCGGCGATCGTCGTGGGGGAGGAAGAGGCATGGGACATCGGGGGCGGGCTTTGACAGCCAGCTTGCGCTATGGCAAGGCGCGCCCCACTTCGCTGGGGATACCCCACCCGAACACCAATCCGAAAGGCACGACACGGCATGACCAAGCCGGAATGGGGCACGAAACGTACGTGCCCGAAATGCGCAACGCGTTTCTACGATCTCGAAAAGGATGATCCCGTCACCTGCATCGAGTGTGGAACGACGTGGCATCCCGAACCGATTCTGAAGTCGAAGCAGCCGCTTCCCTTCGAACAGGCCAAGGCCGACGACAAGAAAAAGGCGGACTCCGACCTCAACGATGACGATGAGGATCTGGAGGTTCCCGAGGACGAGGAGCCGAGCGCGGACGACGAAGTCGATCTGGGCGGCGACGACGACCTGGGCGTCGAAACCTCGAACGACGACGACGACAACAATTAATTGTCGTCAGGGGCGGCAAGCGGCGCATCAGCCGCTTGCCAAGCCCGGCGGTCCCCGCTAGGGGACGCGCCTTCGCACGATGTGGGGCCGTAGCTCAGCTGGGAGAGCGCTGCAATGGCATTGCAGAGGTCAGGGGTTCGATCCCCCTCGGCTCCACCATTCGTCCGCGAGACATCTCGTTAAATCACCTGATTGCATGGGCTTGTCGCTGACCGTCGCGTCGGTCTTTGCGACCGGTGCTGTCCCGCGCGCCCGACGTGCCATTCCGTCCGCCGATGCGCGCGGGCCTGGTCTTTTGGGGCCGCCGACGTCGCAAGTGCGTAGTTTCCGACGCTGCCTGCGCTGACCGTCCTGCCGCAAAGCCGTGACAGGAAGCGCGCCGGTGTCGCGCCGGGAGAGGCGCGACATGAGCTATGCGACGATCATGGTCCATCTGGACGGTGGCAGGCCCAATGGCGCGCTCCTCGACATCACCGCCGCGGTGGCGCGGCGGCAGGGGGCGGCGGTCATCGGCATCGCCGCGTGCCAGCCTGTCCAGCTCGGTGCGCCGAGCGGCTATCTCGACGGTGAGTTCGCGGTCATTGCGCGCGACGTCGCCGCCGAGGAACTCGCGCGCCTCGCCCACGAATTCCATGCGCATGCGGGGCTCGCCGGGCTGACGCGCGAATGGCGCGGGCTGCCGACCTTTGCCAATGTGGCGCATGCGGTCGCCGACCAGGCGCGCTGTGCCGACCTCATCATCACCGGCATCGGGCATGTGCCGAGCGATGTGGCGACGCATGCCGATACCGGTGCGCTGGTCATTCACGCGGGGCGACCGGTGCTCGTCGTGCCGGAAAACAGCACGACAGCCGACTTTGCGACCGTCATGATCGCATGGCGCAATTCCCGCGAATGTCGCCGTGCGGTCGCCGATGCGCTGCCGATCCTGCATGATGCGACCCGCATCGTGCTCGTCACGGCGAGCGATGAGCCAGGCGCTGCACGCCACGATCTCGCCGACGTGGCGGCGTGGCTGGCACGGCACGGGATCGACGCGGATCGTGTCACGACGCGCCCCAGTGGCAGCGATGCCGACTCGCTCGCGGTCATGGCCGACGAACAGGGGGCTGACCTGATCGTCGCGGGTGCCTATGGCCATGGCCGGATACGCGAATGGGTGTTCGGCGGGGTGACGGGCGATCTGTTGCTGCAGGCGCGACGCTGCACGATGCTGGCGCATTGATGCCGCGCCGATCCGTCGTCGGCGCGACCGGCGGCGGCATGCAACGAGACCGAAATTGATAGAGGACACCCCATGACGCATGACGCCGCCGCCCCGCCGACACCGGCGCAACATGGGGGGTACGAGCGCGTCGGGGTATCACTCGTCGATGGCGATGCCGCCGTTCGCCGCAACCGCCAGCTGATGCTGCGCGCCGAGGGTTATGAGGTCCGGTCCTATGCCACCTGTGCGGCGCTGCTCGCCGACCCCCGGTCGCGTGACTATCCGTGCGTCGTCCTCGACGTCGATCTGCATGATGCGGCAGGGCCAGGCCTGCTGCGCGACATGCGGCAGAGCGGCTGGCGCGGCAAGGCGGTGCTGATCGACGGGGTCGAGCCCGGCAGCGACGAAGACCGCGATGCGCAACGGCATGGCGATCGCATCGTGGCGCGGGGGATCGGGGACCCGGCGTTGCTGGTCCAGATCGCCGCGCTGGTCGATCGGAGCTGGGCAGGCTGGAATGGCTGATCATTGGCGCGGGGGCACGATCGCGGGGGACCCGGCAGCCGCGGTGGTCGTTTCACGTCATGGAGCAGCGAAGGACGACAGGCGCATGGTTGATTGCATGACGGCGACGCATCGCAGGCGGCGCGGATGATGCGGTCGCGGGCGCATCCCGAACGCCACCTCGTCGCGCGGATCGGCTGGCTGCGGGCGGCGGTGCTCGGCGCCAACGACGGCATCGTCTCCACCGCCAGCCTGATCATCGGCGTCGCGGCGGCCGCCGCCAAGCCCGCCGACATCATGATCGCGGGCGCGGCGGGTCTCGTGGCCGGCGCGATGTCGATGGCGGCGGGCGAATATGTCTCGGTCAGCTCGCAGTCGGACACCGAAAACGCCGATCTGGCGCGGGAGCGTGCCGAGCTTGCCGCCGACCCCGACGCCGAAGTCCGCGAGCTGGCGGCGCTGTATGAAGCGCGGGGCGTCGCGCCCGCAACCGCCGATGCGGTCGCGCGCCAGTTGATGGCAAGGGACGCGCTCGCCGCGCATGCGCATGACGAGCTCGGCATTTCGGCGGTCACCGCCGCGCGTCCCGTCCAGGCGGCATTGACCTCCGCGGCGACGTTCACGACGGGCGCGGCGCTGCCGCTCGCGATCGTCGTCTTCGTCCCCGGCGAGATGCTCGTCGCGGTCGAGGCGGTGGCGTCGCTGCTGTTCCTGGCGGTGCTGGGGGCCATCGGCGCGCGGGCGGGCGGGGCACCGGTCGTCACGGCAACGCTACGGGTCACCTTCTGGGGCGCGCTCGCGATGGCCGCCACCGCGGGAATCGGGCGGCTCGTCGGCACCGCGGTCTGAGGGCGTCGCGGCGGGGCTGGAGGAGGCGGGCGCGCGCCGCGGTCTGCGCTGCTTGTCTGTGGTCATCATCTGCGCAATGATGCCCGCATGGCTGCTGATACGATCGTCGACCACCGGCCCGAAGGCACTCCCGACACCGTCGTGCTGACCGCGCGGCCCGAGGCGATCCGCCTGTCGCCGACCGATACGGCGGTCGTCGTGATCGACATGCAGAACGCCTATGCGAGCGCGGGCGGCTATGTCGATCTGGCCGGGTTCGACATCGCGGGGTCGGCGGGGGTGATCGGACGGATCGCGCAGGTGCTGACGACCGCGCGCGGCGCGGGGATGCCGGTCGTGTTCCTGCAGAACGGGTGGGATCCCGATTATGTCGAGGCGGGGACGACGGGATCGCCCAACTGGCACAAATCCAATGCGTTGAAGACGATGCGCGCGCGCCCCGATCTCGCCGGGCAATTGCTGGCGCGCGGCGGGTGGGATTATGACCTCGTCGACGCGCTGACGCCGCAGCCGGGTGACATCCGCGTCCACAAGACGCGCTATTCCGCGTTCTTCAATTCGCAACTCGATAGCATCCTGCGCGCGCGCGGGATCAAGACGATCGTCTTCGTCGGCATCGCCAGCAACGTGTGCGTCGAATCGACGCTGCGCGACGGCTTTCACCTCGAATATTTCGGGGTGATGCTGGAGGATGCGACGCACCACCTGGGGCCGGATTTCATCCAGCAGGCGACCGTCTACAACGTCGAGAAGTTTTTCGGCTGGGTCTCCACCGTCGCGGATTTCTGCGGGGCGGTGGGCCAGCTGCCAGCCAAGGGGGCCTGATGCCGTTCGAACCGATCAACCCGCCCGAATTCCCGACGCCGATCGCGCCCTATTCGGCGGGAGCGAAGGCGGGAAACACCGTCTATGTCTCGGGCGTGCTTGCGCTGGGGGAGGGCGGCACCGTGCTGCACGTCGGCGACGCGGCGGCACAGACGCGGCATGTGCTCGAGGTGATCAAGACGACGCTCGCGGCGGCCGGCGCGACGATGGCGGACATCGCGATGAACCATATCTTCCTGAAAGACCTGGCCGATTATGCCGCGTTCAATCAGGTCTATGCCGAATATTTTCCGGGCGCCAAGCCCGCGCGCTATTGCATCAAATGCGATCTGGTGAAGCCCGATTGCCTCGTCGAGATCGCCTCGGTCGCGCACCTTGGCTGACGCGGGCGGCGTCTATTACGAAATTCACGGTGCCGCCGATGCACCGCCGTTGATCCTGTCGTCGGGCCTGGGCGGGTCGGCGACATATTGGCAGCCCAACCTGCCCGCGCTGTCAGCCCATTTTCGGGTCATCATCTATGACCATCGCGGGACGGGCCGATCGGACCGGGCATTGCCCGAGCAGGTCACGGTGGCCGATCTGGCCGACGATATGGTCGTGCTGCTCGATCACCTGGGGATCGCGCGCGCCAGCATCATCGGCCATGCGGCGGGCGGCGTGGCGGGGCTGAGCCTGCGCCTGTCGCATCCCGATCGGGTCGCGCGCCTGGTCGTCGTCAATGGCTGGGCGAGGGCGGACGCGCATTTCCTGCGCTGTTTCGAGGCGCGGCTGACCCTGCTGCACCATGCCGGTGTCGAGGCGTTCATGAAGGCGCAGCCGATATTCCTCTTTCCCTCCAACTGGATCAGCGCGCACGATGCGGCGCTCACCGCCGAACTGCCGCACCAGATCGCGGCGTTTCCCGGGGAGGCGACGATGGCAAAGCGTATCGCCGCGCTCGCGGCCTTCGATGCGACGGGGCGACTGGCGGGGCTCGCCGAACGGACATTGGTGCTGGTGGCCGACGATGACATGCTGGTGCCCTCGCAGGCGGGGGAGCGGCTGGCCGACGAACTGGGCGGCGCGCCGATCGCGCGGATGCGCTGGGGCGGTCATGCCTGCAACGTCACCGACCCCGCGACATTCGACTCCCTCGTCCTCGATTATCTCAGGAGCTAGCGCATGCAGGTCGGCGTCTTTGTCCCCATCAACAACAATGGCTGGCTGATCAGCGAGAACGCGCCGCAATACATGCCGAGTTTCGACCTGAACAAGGCGATCGCGCAGAAAGCCGAAGAGCATGGCCTCGATTTCCTGTTGTCGATGATCAAGCTGCGCGGGTTCGGCGGCAAGACCGAATTCTGGGAATATGGGCTCGAGAGCTTCACGCTGATGGCAGGGCTGGCGGCGGTGACGAGCAAGATCAAGATTTACGCCACCTGTCCGACCCTGATCATCCCCCCCGCCTTTGCCGCGCGGATGTGCAACACGATCGATTCGATCAGCCACGGACGGTTCGGGTTGAACCTGATCACCGGGTGGCAAAAGCCCGAGTACAGCCAGATGGGGCTATGGCCGGGGGAGGAGCATTTCCGCGACCGGTACAACATGCTCGACGAATATGCCCATATCCTGCGCGACCTGTGGGAGACGGGGCGGTCGGACCTGACGGGCGATTATTATCAGATGGACGATTGCCGCGTCCGGCCCCAGCCCAAGGGTGACATGAAGATCATCTGCGCCGGATCGTCGGACGATGGCCTCGCCTTTTCCGCGAAATGGGCGGATTATGCGTTCTGCCTGGGCAAGGGGGTCAACACGCCGACCGCCTTCGCGTTCAACAACGACCGACTTGCCGAGGCGACCGCGAAGACGGGGCGGGACGTGTCGGTGTTCGTGCTGGTGATGATCATCGCCGCCGAAACCAATGCCGAGGCGATGGCGAAGTGGCAGCATTACAACGCCGGGGTCGATGTCGATGCGATCGCGTGGTTGAAGGACCAGGGCGCAGCGGACAAGCACAACGCGACGACCAACGTTCGCCAGCTTGCCGCGCCCGAGGGGGCGGTGAACATCAACATGGGCACGCTGGTCGGCAGCTATGAAAGCGTCGCGCGGATGCTCGACGAGATGGCGGCGGTGCCGAACACCGGCGGCGTCCTGTTGACCTTCGACGACTTTCTGGAAGGGGTCGAGGCATTTGGCACGCGGATCCAGCCGCTGATGAAGAGCCGTACGACGGTCGCCCCGACGCGCTGAGCATCGCGGCACGCGTGCCGTTTCGGTCGCATTGGTCCGGCGTGCGCGGGCGGCGCGACCGGTTGTGATGGCTGCGGTCGGATCGACATGCCCGACGGGCGGTCGATCCGGTCGTCGTTAGAAGGCGAGTGCGGCCAGCATGCCGACGGTTGCTATCAGCAGGGCGGGGCCGAGCAGGCGCGACGCCGTGCGGATCAGGGGTTCGAGCGTATCGGGATATGCGGGTGGCTGAAGCGCCGAGGTATCCGCGCCCAGGCTGGATTCTGCCAATTTCATTGCGAGATGACGCTGTAGCTCAACGGCTGGTCCTTCGCCGACGCTGATGAAAAAGTCGTCCTCATGGACGACAGGAGTGATCGGTTGCGGTGCGGTTTTCGCCGACTGTGCCATCACTGTTCGTCCTTTCCATTCGCCCCTCCTCTTATGCCGAGGAGGTGTTCAAATAGTTAAGGCTGGAAAGGGCCGCGCGCGCCGGTCGGCACGTTCAGTCCGGGTAGCGCCAAATGCTGCCTTGTCGTCCAACCACGCATCCTCATTCGAGCGGTCGTTGCACTGCCGCTTAACCATGATCGTATACAAGCGTAACGAACTTGCAATCAAAATGCGTTGCGGTGGACGACGACACGAACAGTGTTGAAAAGGATGGTGATGTCGCGCCAGATATCCCAGTCCGCGATATATTCCATATCTGCTTGTAATCGGTTGGTAAGATCCGAGATCTCGAGCGTCGCGCCGCGAAATCCGCGGACCTGTGCCAATCCGGTGATACCTGGTTTAAGCTGGTGGCGGTGCCAATAGGTTTCCTCGACCTGCCAGAACAACCGCTCGCCCGCGAGCGAGCCCAGCGCATGCGGGCGCGGCCCGACGAGGCTCATGTCGCCGAGGAGCACGTTGAGCAACTGCGGCAGTTCGTCGATGCTGGTCTTGCGGATGATCCTGCCGACCCGCGTGATGCGGTCGTCGTCGCGCGAGGCAGAAGTGCCGCCGGTCGCGTCCGACCGTTCGACGCGCATGCTGCGAAACTTGAGCACCTTGAACTGCTGGTTCCCGCGCCCGACGCGCGCCTGGCGGAACAGGACCGGGCCGGTGGAATCGAGTTTGATCAACACCGCGATCATGACCAGCAACGGGGAAAAGGCGATGATCAGGGGGACCGTCAGCGCAAGGTCCAAGGCGCGTTTCTTGGCGCGATCGCTCAGGCTGAGCGGCTTTCTCGACACCAGCAACGTGTCGTGGCCATTGAACACGCGCATCCCGATCGCGCCGGTGACATTGGCTTCTGACAGCATGATCTCGCCGTCGACGTCGGCCCCCTTGAGCATCAGCGCCCAGGCGCGACGCGTATCGGCGGTGCAGTCCACGACGATCCGGTCGACCGCGGCCGCCAACCGGCCAAATCGGTCGAGCATCGCAGGGTCGTTGAGGTCGGGGCGCAGCTGCGCCCGGCGGGCGTCGAGTACGACCGACCCGTCATGCGGACTGCGCAACGGCTTGCCGTCCAGGATCAGCAGTTGATCCACCATCTTGCCGCCCGACACCCAATTGATGAGCCGGAAATAGATAAAACGCTCGGTGATCAGCAGGATGAACGCCGTCGCCGCGCCGGCGGCAAAGGCCAGGCGCGATATGTCCTCGGCATTTTTCAGCATGGCGGCGCAAAATAGCGTGAGCATCAGCGCCATCAGAAACGCGCTTGCCGATCGACGGATCGATTCAGCGCGGCGGATCAGGACGTCGAGCGAATAGCCACCCGCGTTGAAGCACAGCACCACATAAATAGGGATCAGCGCGAAAGAGGCGACTTCTTCGCCACGGGGAAGGCCGACCAGTTTCAACAGCGTCAGCCCGATGACAGGGCTCAAGGCCAGCACGGTGACATCGGCCAACAACAGTCCGATGTAGCTGGACATACGCATCATGCGCTTTGACGGGGCGCTGCGTGATTGCTGCCGACGCTCGACACCTTGATAGCGGGCGGTCGCCTGATCATCGAACTTTGTGTCGGGCATGCCCCATCCATCCCCAAGTCAACAGCTGCGCTGCTCTGCGGCATGATTGAAGATCACGCAAGCCGGGAGGGCTGCACGGCTCCTAATTGTCCGAATTTGGGCCTGTTATTGGGTTGGACGGACGTATCGAGGGGGACAGGACGTGCGCTGACATCCTGTCCCCACGGGATTTTCTCTCTTCCCTCGCGCAAAAAAACGGCGCGTGATTCATCCCGATTCGGTCACATCGTCATCATCTGACTGCCGATCTTGTGGCCATCGATCGCGAACTGGTCGATCTGATAGGCGTGGCCATCGATCGCGTAATAGTCGATTTCCTTCGAGCCGTCGGCGTGATTGAGGATGACCGATTTCGACCCGTCGGTGTTGTACGTCGTCCAGCTCTGCTGCTTCCAGGCGGCGTCGAACACCCCCTGCGTCACGATTTTCCCCGTTGCGGGATCGTAACGATCGATGACGTGATAGCCGTTGGCGTTGAGGTAATCATGCTCGGTCAACGTGCCGGCGACCGAGTATTTCAGGACGTCGACCTGCTGCCAGCTGGCGTCGTAGGTCGCCGACTGGGACACGATGCCGTTGACATAATTGGTCTGCACATGCGCCGTCGCACTGTCGTCCTGCGAGTAGATCAGCTTGCCCCCGCTGTCGTGCTTTTCCTGATGCGTCACCGCCCCCGTCGCGGGGTCGTAGACCTTGACCGAAAAACTATGGTCTGCGGCGTAGACGGTATCCTTGAGCACCGTGGTGTTGCTGCCCTGATATCGCATCACCGATTCCGCCGTAAGATTCCCATTGTCGTCGTAGCGGTCGAACACGAAGGTATCCGCGCTTTGTGCGACCACATG
>ENA-ORXF01002707-ORXF01002707.1-marine-metagenome-genome-assembly--contig:-NODE-2707-length-10430-cov-10.638173_pt1 | contig 10430 bp, 12 predicted proteins | sample MGYA00237864_ERZ511476 | MGnify/ENA primary metagenome ERZ511476 (study PRJEB26306, sample SAMN06343908) | marine metagenome | isolation source: coastal waters | place: Atlantic Ocean: West Antarctic... | reverse complement strand
CGATTATTTTGCGGAACAACTTATTAGTCAACTATAAATTAGTACCACTAAATTACTGGTACTAATATTTGACCGAGTTTGAGTTTCGTGTGTGACGAGATACCAACCGTCAGATTCCAACCGACGGAGTTTGAATTTCGTGTATGATGAGATGCCAACCGTCATATGTCAACCGTCAAATCGAAAAAATAACGCAGGGTGCCTGCTGGGCTGACGCTGCGCTTCAAAACAACACGGATGACTCCTCTTACAGAAGACGTTCCGCTTTCCCGCGCTTCCACCGGTGCCACCGCTACAGTACAGACGAATGATGATAAAGAGTGGGAGATCGGTAAAAATGTCGTTGGTATGCATATCAACGCGATGATCTTTATGCGTGCATTATTGATTGGTACGAATATCAACGTCGATCAGTTCGCAAACTTAGAGACCAAGACAATCCGCCAGCTCGGGCAGGGACAGACTGACGATGACGGCAACGACGTTAGTGGTTTTGTCGTCGTGTCAGATGTAGGAGCGGCAGTTCTATTCACTGATACTGGAAGCGCTCGTAAATTTGCGCGCAAAGTCGATGACGAGACGGCCCCGAGCCTCACGTATATCGCCAGCGGGAATTCAAAGGTGACAACACTTAAAGTTGAATCATTCACTAAAGTCTATGTTACTAAATTGTGTGTGTGTGTGTATGCATATATACAATATATGCGCCTGCTATAGCTAAATGTTATTGAACCATGTTTTCACTAAAACAATCACATTGATTTTGTTAGTTTGACTTTCGTGCAGGGTGGGATGACTCCCGTTGTCAATACGGGTGATATGTTCAATATCTTGGTGAACCACCCCCACATGAAGGAACTCAGAAAAGAAGCGAGCAACGCCTGGGTGCAGCGCGAGACCGGCGCGGTTGAGGGCATCACGCGTGCGGTGCAGGCGGCGACGGCGCCAACCGAGGGGCAGCGCATGCTGCAGAACGGCTACCACGGCGCCATCGCCGACGGCCAGAGCCGCGAGCAGACGACGAGGACAATTGGCGAGGACGGCCTGCTTACGCAAAAGCACCTCGCCGAGCGCTCGGTTGTACTCCCGGATGGCGGTGCGGTGAATGTGCAGCAGGTGCAGCAGATTGTACAGGGCGACATTGTTATAGGCCTGTTGAATATGGAAAAGCAAATTGAGATTCTACTTCACGATGCCAAGCGCGAACTCAACGATGCCAAGCAAGCTACTGAGTACGCAAAGCTCGAGACCGTGAACGCAAAGCTCGAGACCACGATCGCAAAGCTCAGGCTCGAGACCACGATCGCAAAGCTCGAGACCGATGCGGAGAACGCCAGTCTCAAAGCCGAGATCGAAGTAAATAAGGCCAATGCTGGCAAGTGCAATGTCTTGCCCGGGAAAGATGCCACGATCAAGAAAAATCGCTCTCTGAGCACCAATAACCCCATTTCCAAGACTCGGAAGACGCATCCTAACATGCCTTGGATGAAGTATCTGACACACCGTAATGGCAAGTGGGGCTACAAGCGTTTAATCGCGAAATACACCGAAAATGACGTTTCCAAGTACGTAGAGAGTCAAGGCTACGACACGAACATTCAGGCACATACAGCGATGGAAAAGGCATTCGCTGAGCACAAGAATGGATCTGTCGAAAAAAACACCGAAGATTCTACGGACGCCCAGCCAACTCCGAGTGGGTCACACATGGTTTATGTGTCCAATTAGTTCCATGAAACAGTCGAAGATACTCCGCAGAGTATAGAGGACGTATACATCGAAGCCGGATACATACACGTTTATTGACGAGATCTTCAATCCATTTCAATCGACGCAAACGCAACCACCCGCGCGCATATAGAAAGCGGGAATGTTGATTCGAGGTGTTTATTAATAAATCGAATTAAAGCGATTCATGCATGCGCGAAGGCCTCTAGGCCTCCAAGTCCGTCTCCCGTGTGCCGTGTATCCACCACGCGCAGTCGACCAGTCTTTCTTTCTCCAGGAACCCACCGCGGCCGTGTCGTTCGCCGCGCTTCCACTGCCCGTAAAAGACGCGGCCGTCCGCGTCTGTCGCACGGCCGCGGCCGTGCCGCCGGTTCTCGTGCCAGCGGCCGCGGTGCTCGCCGCCGATATCCCGGAGCACGCCAAACCCGCTCTTTTTGCCGCGGAGGTAGCTGCCCGCATACATGGCGCCGCTCGCGAATATGTAGACACCCTCGCCGTGCATTTCGCCACCGGACCACGCTCCGCAGTACTCGGAGCCATGACTCCACTGCATGCGGCCGAGGCCGTGCGGCGACCCGTGGGAAACCTCGCCCTGGTACTGGTTGCCGTTTTTGTCGACGAACACGCCGATGCCCGTGGGCACGCCGCGCACCACGTCGCCCGTGTACATGAGGCCGGCGCGGTCGCTGATGCGCCCCCGCCCGGTCTGCTCGTCGCACGTCCACTGTCCGTCGTAGCGCGTGCCGTTGGCGCGCTGGAGCACGCCGATGCCCGTTCGCAGGCCGTTCGTCCACGTCCCCTCGAAGAACGACCCGTCGGCGTACGTCTCGCGGCCGTGGCCGTGCGCGCGGCCGTCGCGCTGCGCGCCAACGTACCCCGCGGTGCTGGCGGCGGCGCCGGTGGCGGCGGCGGCGGCGTCGGTGGCGGTGCCGGCGGCGTCCGAGGCGGCGCCGGCGGCGTCCGAGGCGGCGCCGGCGGCGTCCGAGACGGGGGCTGACATTGCGTGGAGCGTGGGGTTGGGACGGAAATATGCGCCGAGCGTGCGCGCGCGCCTTTATATACGTGTGTGGGCCCATAGCGCCGCCTTGCCTGATATAGTAACGACCGTGCACCAAAACACAAGTGTGGGCCCATAGCACCGCCTTGCCGGATATAGTAACGACCGTGCACCAAAACACATGTGTGGGCCTATAGCGCCGCCTTGCCGGATATAGTAACGACCGTGCACCAAAATACATGTGTGGGCCCATAGCGCCGCCTTGCCAGATATAGTAACGACCGTACACCAAAATACAACGGTTCGGCGTAACGGTCTTGCGTGAATCAAGTGCCTCAAAGGATGTCCCAACTCAACGGACTCGCCGAGGAATCGAACCCCGGACCGGGCATTCCAGCCCGGCACCCAGTCAAGTCAAACGTACCTGCGACGGACGCGTGTAGACCAGACAGTTTCTGTTTTTTTTTTGCGTGTGTGTGTGTATGTGTATGTTTATGTGTTGGGTATGCACGTATGTGAGTACATAAATTCGCGTATGGTACAATTCATAGTATGATAACAGTAAACGTCACTACATCCGATGAAATATATAATCAAGTCACGACATGCGTTAGTATTAGTAAGCATTCATGTGATACACTGTTTATATTGAATATATAATCAAGTCACGACACGAAGTTTTTGTAATAAATACACTCTGGTGAACATCTATAAGTAGGTCAGGACAGGAGTTGGTGTTAACTAGAAAATTCCTAAACTAAGCTGCTATAATATCAAACATACTCTCACAAAAATCTATAAGAAAATAAGTACAGTAGTCGGTGTCGGTAACGAATACTTATTGCTACGCTACACTGTCTACAACACCAAACACACTCTCACAAAATCTATAAGTAGGTCAGGACAGGAGTTGGTGTTAACTGGAAAATTCCTAAACTAAGCTATCTATAATATCAAATATACTCTCACAAAAAACTATACGAAATCAGTGCAGTAGTCGGTGTCGGTAACGAATACTTATTGCTACGCTACACTGTCTACAACACCAAACACACTCTCACAAATATACAAACAAGTCATTACATAAGTTATTGTTTGTACGCTACGTTGTCTATAATATCGAATATATTCTGATGAAACTATATTAGTAAGTCGTGAGGTGATTTGACATTTGTAACGAATATATATTCATATGCTACATTATCTATAATATCGAATATACTCTGATGAAAATATAATAGTAAGTCGTGAAGTGATTTGGTATTTGTAACGAATATATATTCATATGCTACATTATCTATAATATCGAATATACTCTGATGAAAATATAATAGTAAGTCGTGAAGTGATTTGGTATTTGTAACGAATATACATTCATATGATACACTGTCTATAATATCGAATATATTCTGATGAAAATATAATAGTAAGTCGTGAAGTGATTTGGTATTAGTAACGAATATACATTCATATGATACACTGTCTATAATATCGAATATATTCTGATGAAAATATAATAGTAACTCGTGAAGTGATTTGGTATTAGTAACGAATATACATTCATATGATTGATACACTGTCTATAATATCGAATATACTCTGATGGAAATATAATAGTAAGTCGTGAAGTGATTTGGTATTAGTAACGAATATATATTCATATAATACACTGTCTGTAATATCGAATATACTCTGATGAAAATATAATAGTAAGTCGTGAAGTGATTTGGTATTAGTAACGAATATATATTCATATGATACACTGTCTATAATATCGAATATACTCTGATGAAAATATAATAGTAAGTCGTGAAGTGATTTGGTATTAGTGACGAATATATATTCATATGATACACTGTCTATTATATCAAATATACTCAGTGTGGTGTCACGATATTACCCCTCATAGATAGCATGTATGTCCACACGATACATTCATACATCATTGCTAGCGGTAATACCAGGACTCTAAACATGTCCATCACACACATACTATACACAGTGCATTGTATTGGGTCATTACTGTAGTTGGATATGTATACATGGACACTGGAGAATGCACACAGACTGACGTATTATTAGGCATGTATTTTGAACAGACCCAAATGCATACATATATATATATAGACGTGACATGTCGACGCATTCGTGGACGTCGACTCACTTCGTGGTAGACTTATTGTACATAGCATCTCATGTAGACGTAGAAATAGGCGTGATGTAAATGTAGACACATACGAAGTACGAATCAAACCAGGAACAGACGTCGAGGCGAGCATACTGAGTGGATATTCTACACACGACTATACTACGCTATGGCTACTCGCTACGGACGATAGTTACGCCGACGGTCGAAGACGCTCGACGAAGTCCTGTGAGCACCCCGGCACGGTGTCTTAAATATAATACATGGATGCACGGGAATATTCACGCCCTATCAAATCCCAACCTGCGAACGCCGCGTACATACGACCCCCGCGAGCATCGTATTTACCGCCGGCGCACAGCCGCCCAGATGCCCTTCATTACCATCAACAACGACGCGTTTCCCTTCCTGCTCTTTGGAGAGGCATCGAAGCCGATGCCGTGGAACCACGGCACAATATACAGCCTCCGCCTCCGGAGCTCCTTTCTGCGCATCACGCAGCGCGGGATGCAGTACAGCCGCAGTCCGGCCCCGCCCCAGATGCGATCGGACCAGTGGCTGTCGCTGCCGTGCACGCCCACGCACGACGGCCTGTGCGCGCTCGCGGCGGACGCCGGCAACATGGTCTTCTTCCCGACCACGGAGGTGCGCTGTGTCCGTGCGATGCCCGCGCGCACCCGAGGCTGCGGCGCGCTGTCCGTGCGATGCCCGCGCGCGCGCACTCGAGGCTGACGCCCGCGCGCAGGTGGACATCCCCGACGACTTCTCGACAATCAAGAACAACAAGTACCTCGAGGGCTTCGTCAACGGCTCGGTGTGCTCGTCGGCACACACCGGACGGTCCGTGAAGATGTACGACGAGCGGTACGAGGTGCGCGCTACCACCTGCGCGCCTGCGTGCCTGGCTGTGCGGCTGACACGAACTCCGGCGGACAGGTGTCGCTCTGCGACCTCCTCGACTCCAACCTCGACGTCGTGTTCGACCGCGGGAGTATCTACTGGCGCCACGACGAGACCGCAATGTGGACGTACTTCCTCATCTCGATCATCTGCATATACCTCACGAGCTGCGTGTCTGACAACATCGTGGCGATGGTGCACAACGCGCCGCGCGCCGCGAACAAGGGGAAGATGCAGTTATTCTGCGTGTACGCCACGCTCGCGCTCATCGTGTATCTCATATACTACCAGGACATTAGCAGTTTATTGCTCACACGCGAAGACTCCGACCTCACAACGCATCTCTTCGCGTACGCAGTGGCGCTGACGCTCGCGCAGCACACCAACCCCGACGACGACATGCACGGCAACAGGATCAGCCTGCTCACCGCGCTGATCGCGCTGCTCACGCTGCGCGTGCACTACAGCTTCGACAACCCGTACATGCTCGTGCTGTGCATCCTCTTCGGCGTCCGCAGCGTCTTCAAGTTCCTCGCCGTGACGGTGCTACAGACGTCCGTCGGCGCGCACGCCCTGATGCTGGCCGACTTCTTCGTGTTCTGCTCGATGCTCGACAACGGGCTGATGGTGCGCACCCACTCCCTCTCGCTCTCTTCTCTGTGCGCAGCGCTGCGTGTCGCTCGCGGCGCGGCTGACCTTCGCGCGCGCGACAGGCCAACAGCTCCGACGTCTTCAGCGGCGCAGCCACGCAGGTCGTGCTCGTGCTCGTGTGCGCGCTCACGGCGACGCTCATCTTCACGTACCAGCAGTGCCACCTCGTGCTCTAGGTCAGCAGCTCGTACTGCCGGCCGCCGCCGCCCGCGGGGGCCGCGATGCCGCCAGCATCGCCGAAGTCGGTGCCCACCGTGATCCAGCGCCCGCCGCGCCCGTCGGGGCAGCCCGCGCCTGCGCGGTACAGGTGGTTGATGCGCTCGTCCGCGAGCGAGTTGAGCTGGCGCCTGTACATCGGCAGCAGCATCACCGGCCCGAACACGAGCAGCGCGAGCGCGGCCAGCGAGAACATGAGCCCGCGTCCCACCGCCCACTGCGCCAGGCCGTCCAGTATCTCCGTGCACGGCGTGTACCCGCAGAGGTACGAGTGGTCGATGACGTGCTGGACCGCCTTGAGGACGAGCACGTCGCGCGCCTTGTGCGCGACGTCGTCGCAGAGCGCCGAGTGCTGTTTCATCTTCGAGTAGAACTCGCTGGTGCTGCACTGCTCCAACAGCCAGCTCTCGTTCTCGCGGACCTGCGCAGGACCGACAGTCAGCTCGGCCTCAAAACGCGCGCTCCGCGCTCGTTCTCCCCGCGGCCGGGTGCTGCCGGACGGCGCGGAGCGCGCGCGGGGGCGCGCGCGAGGGGACACGCGCCTCCTGGAAGTCCGTGTACGCCTGCAGCATCATGTGCGCCCGGCTCAGCGCGAACGTCACGCCCCACACCGCCGCGAGCACGAGCAGCAGTGGCACGCAGCCGCCCCGGCGCGCGGCGCGCGCTCCCTGCAGCATTCACAGCGGCGCGCACCGCGTATATATCGCGGCTGTGGCCTCTTTGCCGATTTCGAGTACACAGGGACGCACATGCTGTGCCAGCGTTTTTTGTAAACGATTGAATTACCGTGTGTTTACATTGGTTACCAGTGTCGTATTATTTTGCACATTTCGTCGAACTGTCGGACGAATCTGGGTGTGTATACGTCGATGCGACAATCCTCGCTAAATACTAGCGCTTTTTTGACTGCCGGCTGGAATTCCTTGCAAATACTCGTGTCCCATGTTTTTGTGTTACCATGTTTGTCGGTGACTTGTACGTTCCATGGTCCCGTCTCTTGGCCTATTTCGTTTTTCGCCAAATCGAGAAGCTCTGGATGTGTAAGCATGTACACTGGAAGCTCACCGAACAGCTTCTGCAGCGATTCCACATCGTTGCCAAATTCCTGCCAGTTTCCAGACGTCGCCGTCGTCGCTTTTTTCAGCATCCGTACCTCCGATAGTTCGTGCCTGTCATCAAATCCGTGGATGTAAATGTTGGTGGGCACAGAGACATAGTACGGATTGCGACGGCTCTTCGCCGCTCTCGGCGAGTTCATGTGCACGATATACACCACACGTTTAACACGGGCTTGACGTCTGTGTGCGCCGGCACACCACGATTCGCACGAGCACGAGCCACAGCGCTATAAAAGACGCGCCGCGCCGCCGCAATGCTCACCAACGTGCGCACGAAGAACCGTCTCCCCGCCGAGAAGACCGTGCGCGTGCTGCACACGCCGGGCGCGGGCGCACCGGCCGTCGCCGTGACGCTGCGCACGCCAGCCGGCGTGCTGAGCATCGCCGCGCAGACGACCTCGCTCGGCCGCGAGGCGAGCATCGTGCACGAGCAGGGCGTGGAGATCGTCTTCGCGAACGAGTCGCCGCATCCGCGCGTCTCGGTGCTGCGGTAAGCCGCCGTCCTGCTGCTCTGCCACTTGTCTGCCGCTGCGTTGCCGCTGCCGCGCTGACAACAGCGTGCGCCACAGCCACTGCCAAGACGGCGCCGTTGCCGTGCGGCACGTCACAGTGCTCGAGCACGCCTTCGAGGTCGAGCACCTGGAGCCCGCAACGTCCGTCAAGGGCCTCGAGGGCCTCGCGCTGCACCTCATCCGCCGCCGCCACGGCTTCGACGACCGCGCGCGGCACCCGCTCCCGCTCGCACTCGCCGCGGACCCCGCGCCGCGCATCCGCGCCATGCGCCTCTCGGTGCCCGCGCCGGACGCCGCTGCGCTCGCTTCTTTCGGGCTGGGCCTCACGGCCTCGGCCGCCGGGCGCGCCGCCAAGCGCGCCGGCCAGTCCACGCACCGCGTCCATGCCGGCGTCGACAAGTTCACGTCGTTCTTCTTGTTCAACGCCAACATCGTCAGCCGGCTCTCGGTGTACTTCGCGACGCAGCCGCTGGCGTATGCCCGCGGCGTCGGCGTGAACATGGCGCTCGGCGCGACGATGCAGGTACCGTGCTCGCATTTGCGTCGCTTCGCTCTGGTTCCTAACACAAAACGACGCGGCCGCGAGAGAGCGTCGGAGCGCTCGTTCCGCCGGTGCCTCCGACGCCTCTAGCGTTTGCAAGAGCGTCGCTGGGCTCTAACACCACACGAGTGCAGGCGTCCGCCGGTGCTGTCGTGCGCGCCGAGACGCTCACCGCCGCGGCCGTCAGCGCTCCGACACTCGCCGCGCTCCGGGCACTCCGCACCGGTCGCCCGTGCTCCGCGGTCAAGTGGCGCAACGCCGGCGGCCTCACCCCCAGCCACAGCGTGTACGACGCCAGCAGCCTCGGCATGGGCTTCGTGATGTTCGCGCGGGGCGGCACGCCGGTGGTGGTGGGCCTCGCCGACGCGCCCGCGCCCGCGCCCGCGCCCGCGCCGCCGGCTCCAGAGCCGGCCGCGTCGGATGAGGAGTCCGAAGGTATCCCCGAGAGATTGATTGATGGTATCCGCATTCTCCACGTTTTAAGCAGCGAACCCGCGCCGCCGACCGGCCTCGCAGCGCCGCCGGTCGCAGCGCCGCCGGTCGCAGCGCCGGCGCCCGCGCCGCAAAGCGCCGCCGAGGCCGCCGAGGACACAGCCGACGCGGCATGCACCGCGACCCCGGGCTGCGTCGGTGGCGGTCCAAAGCGCGGCAAGGTCGAACCGCCGCTGCCCGCGCCGGTCTCGACTGATCCAGCTGCCGTCATCACCGCCGCCGCCGCCGCCGACATGCTCTTCTTGCACGCCGCGACCGCCGAGGGCCCGCTCGCGCCATACGCCCACACGCTCAAGACCGCGTGCTACGAGCGCCATGCCGCGTCGCTCGCCGTCGCCCCGCGCGCACTGCTCGCTGCGCTCCGCGACGAATCGTCGCCGGGCGTGTTCGCGCTGGCCGCAGAGCTTGCGTTTGTATGAACGGCGCTTCCGCACCACGAATAAATCATACAATAAACCTATACGAGGTGTCGTCTCACGTCGATTATCACATTCGCGTTAAAGCTCTACGGGACGTCGTCTCGCGTCGATTATCACAACAGATAAAAGCTCTACGAGACGTCGTCTCACGTCGATTGCCACAACCGATAAAAAGCTCTATGAGACGTCGTCTCGCGTCGATTATCACATTCGCGTTAAAGCTCTACGAGACGTCGTCTCGCGTCGATCATCACAACAGATAAAAAGCTCTACGAGGCGTCGTCTCACGTCGATTGCCACAACCGATAAAAAGCTCTATGAGACGTCGTCTCGCGTCGATTGTCACGACAGATAAAAGGCTCTACGAGACGTCGTCTCGCGTCGATTGTCACAACTGATAAAAAGCTCTATGAGACGTCGTCTCACGTCGATTGTCACAACCGACGAAAAAGCTCTAAGAGACGTCGTCTCACGTCGATTGTCACAACCGATAAAAAACTCTATGAGACGTCGTCTCACGTCGATTGTCACAACCGACGAAAAAAGCTCTAAGAGACGTCGTCTCACGTCGATTGTCGCAACCGATAAAAAGCTCTATGAGACGTCGTCTCACGTCGATTTTCACAACCGATGAAAAAAGCTCTGTGAGACGTCGTCTCACGTCGATTATCACAGCCAAAATAAAGTTGACTAAAATATTTAGTCAACTT
>ENA-ORXF01002704-ORXF01002704.1-marine-metagenome-genome-assembly--contig:-NODE-2704-length-10432-cov-6.391212_pt1 | contig 10432 bp, 7 predicted proteins | sample MGYA00237864_ERZ511476 | MGnify/ENA primary metagenome ERZ511476 (study PRJEB26306, sample SAMN06343908) | marine metagenome | isolation source: coastal waters | place: Atlantic Ocean: West Antarctic... | reverse complement strand
ATACACAATATATAAGAGACCTTATCAGATTTAAATTTGAAATGGTAAATAATGATAATATTGGAAAATCAGATAAATATGAAACGACTGCGTTTAGAGCACTTTTAGATAATATAGATGATAATTTCTCTGCTACCCATAATACATTTAAATACAATGGTAGAGGTGAAGAATTTTACACGTATAATTCATTTAAACGTAATATAAATTTCAGTTTTAAAATAGCAGCCACTTCTCGCCACGAAATGATGCCTTTATACAGAAAGTTAAATTTCTTAGTGTCAAATACTGCTCCGGATTATGGATCAACAGGTAGGATGAGAACTCCTTTTGTACGTTTAACTATAGGATCTTGGATGGATAGAATACCTGGAGTTATAAATTCTGTAAATGTTAAATGGCAAAAAGATTACCCATGGGAAATATCAATATCCAGCCCTGAGGGAAATATAGACAAACATATGAATGTTTTACCTCATGTATTAGATGTTAGTGTTCAATTTACCCCTGTACACAACTTCCTACCAAAAAAATCAGTCCACTCACCCTTTATACTACCTCACACTGTTAATCGCTACCTCAAACCACCACAAAGATGGACTCTTACCCCATCTTCACCTTCTATCAAAACATCGACAGTAGAAGATGTAAGGGAAAGAATGGAAGGAGTAGATCCATTAGAAGTAGTAATACCCACACCTATAGTTGAACCTACATCCCCTGAACTAACAACTAAACCTCCTGAAGATCGTAGCCTTGATTTAAATGCACCTCCTAAACCCCCATCTTTAATAGACAATGAAGTGGCTCAACCTGGACTACAATTACCTAGTGTAGGAAAAGCTATAATGCAGCCTCTTCCTCCAATGGAACCTCCCACTGCAGAAGAATATAACTATGAGTTACAACTAGAAGATGATGAATTAATGAACTCCATAGGACAAGGACCTAATACCCCTCTATAATTATGCCTAGTAGAATAAATTTTTTAAAAAAAAGAATCACAGAAGGTAAACGCATCTTTAAAGCAGCAAAATACCCAGAAATTCCTTTATCTATAGAGGATATTTATATTATAACAACAATTGAGGATAGACTTGATTCCCTAGCTAATCATTTTTATAACGATGTAGATCTATGGTGGATTATTGCTATAGCTAACCCTGACATTGTAAGACGAGATAGTTTTAAATTAAAATCAGGATTAGAAATAAGAATACCACAGGATTACTTTACTATAATAGAGACATTTAAAGAAATAAATAAATAAGTTATGTCAATTTTTCAAGAAACATTTAGGCCTTTTGTTTTTAAACAACTAAGGATTCGAGAAGCCATAGCTAAAAAGGGAAACGACCTAGATGGTAGATTTGGAAGTCCCCGTATTGATATAGAAACAGAGGCAGGCACAATTGAAAGAGTAAATATCCCTGCAGGGTCTTTTTTTACAAACACTGTTGTAAGACAATGTACTCTTAGAATGTGTTCAGGTGTTGATTTAAAAGAAGAGAATACTATTTTAGAAGAGGGAAGTAAATATGAAAAATCTAAAAATTTAGTAAACGAAGGCTTAGCTATAAGATATATATTAGAAGGAGGAATAGCATCAAAACAATGGGATTTTAAAAACAATAGAAATTTAACGGCAGGATCAGAAGTTAAATATTCTCAACCTAGAGGAAACTTAGGCACTATCCCCCAGGGAAACTTTGGAAAACATTATGGGGCGTCCTATGGAGACCCTTATATTCGCTCAGACGGAGATGGAGACTTTGGTATTGTCCCCATGCCTGGAATTATAGATGCTAATGTTAGAACAAAAAGTGCCTACGGTTCGCTTAGGGAAGCAAAAGTAAATTTTGTATGTCATAATAGACGCCAACTTGAAATAATGGAGTTGCTTTATATGCGTCCAGGTTATCCTATTTTATTAGAGTGGGGGTGGACACCTTATATAAGTAATGCAAACCCTCCTAAAAAAGAAGAATATTTCCCCTACATAACGGAATTTTTTAAACAAGAAAGTAAGATAAATGATATTAATCTAAAAATCTTAAAAAGAAAAGAAGAATCAGGGGGAAATTATGATGGTTTTGTTGGATATTGTAAAAACTTTGACATAAAATCAAGACCCGATGGAGGTTATGATTGTTCCACTGAGATAATAGGAATGGGGGAGGTATTAGAAGGATTAAAAGGTAGAAGAGAAGGAAAAAAACTAGTTATAGAGGATAAACCTGTTGAAGTAGATAACTTAGAATTCTTTTTATCCACACTTAAAGATTTTGTTGGTGGTCAAGCCCCTATATCATTTCCTGGAGAAGAAGATCTACAATCATGGGAATATGATAAAGCAGCACGCCCTATTATCCAACAAAGACAACAGTTATACAAAAATTTCATAGAAATAGCACAATTTTTACACCCAGAGGCTTCAACTGGTGAATTTACTGAGGAGGAACTAACAGAAATAAGAGCTGCAGAACTAAACGTAAACCGAGTTTCATATAGGGAAGGATCCACACCAGAAGATTTAGAGAGGAGAAAAGAGATGAACGCAGCAAATTTAGAGAAATACTCTAATCATCAAGCAACTGCTAAAAGGTTTAACCTATATAAGCAATATATTGCATCTATAGAAAGTATAAATGACATATTAGAAGGAGTTATAATAAGGAAGGGAAAAGAAATAGGTTTAGGGGACACTAAAATTATAGGGTCTAAGTCCCCCCATAGTTTTATAAGATGGGACTTTATGGTAAGCCTAATAAATAAATATATAATCCCCCACTCTAACAGAGAGAAATCTATACCTATAACAAGTATTACAACATGGGATAACAGTTTAGGTAAAGCCCCTCCTTTAGTACGTCTACAATACACAGGAAAACATTTAAATAAAGGCAGAGTACTGCCTGACAGGAGCCAATCAACTACCCACGCTCATACCCCCACTCTTAATGATCTATTAGATATGAGTATTGATCCTGAAATATGTTTTATGCCCCACCAAATTGATGCTACAACTAACATAAGTGAAGAACTTAATAGGGATATAAGTAATGTTTTTTTAAACATAGAATTTCTACATTCTAAGTATAAAGAACTTAGATACTCAAACGACCTTTTAAACCCAGATTTTAATATATTTGATTGGATAAAAAATGTATGGGAAGGTGTTAATAAATCATGCTCTAATAACCATACTTTTGTTCTCCATACAGAATCAGAAAGACCTAATGTAGCTCGTATAATTGATATGGAATACGAAAGTAATCTTCAACCCGATGATTTATTTGAGATAAAAATCCAAAGTAATGAATCTATAGTAAGAGATTTTAATTTTAACACAACACTCCCAAATGCTATGGGAGCTACAATAGCTATAGCAGCACAAGCTCCTGCCTCAGCTGCAACCTTAGATGCAGTAACATTTGCAGCCTTTCACCAAAATATAAAATTTAGATTTAGTGATTCTGAACCCCTAGCTCTAACAGCAGACCAAAAGGCAACCTTAGCATCTAGATATACTGATGATTTTAAAAATTTAGTAGATGGTATCGCAGATATACTTTCATATAGAGAACACATACTTGGAATGTCGGATTCAGAATCTGTTTTAGGTACTAATAGAATATCTAATCTTATTAATTCCCTTCAAAATCAAATAACTTCATTAGAAGCTCGTTACTCAAAAAGTGGAACAAGAGAAGATGGAACAAACTTTTGGAGAGGACAACTTAGACTTAAACAAAACCGCCCTCCTAAATCAGCAATAATCCCTCTTAACTTTACAGCTCTAATAGATGGTATAGGAGGCATAGTAATAGGTAATGTATTTAAAGTTCAAAAAAATAGATTACCTATAGGATATCAAAGGGATGATATAGCATTTGTAGTAATGGGAGAAGATCAAAAAATAACATCAGGTCAAGATTGGACAACTTCTATAAAAGGACAAGTAATATTATTAGATATTCCTGAAAAAGATAAAATAATTCCTGAAGATAAAATAGAAAAAGAATCAAATCAATCAGAAAACGCAGAAGCGTTAGATAATGCAGGTATGGAATGGGCTATGTCTCAGTTAAACATAACACCAACAGGTATTGTAGGAAGGGGAGCAGATAGATCCTTTGAGATAAGAATATCAAATCAGGGAGATAAACCTATAACTTTTGACCCCGCAGAAACCTTTTACGTAAATGAATTTGGCTCAACTGTATCCGCTATAATCCCCAACAAAATAACGGGGGGGTTAACAGGAGGGGTAGGAGCAGAATATGTGTTTAATGTAAGTAAGGCATATATGGATGTAGATATGCAAGGAGGTGAAAATGTTGAAAACCTATATCGTGAAACTACTTTAATAAGCCATATCAACTTCACAGAGGATCAAATAATATTTCACACAGAATACATTGCCCCTACAACAGTAACATTACCAGGAACAACTCCTCCACCTCCCCCAACACCCCCTGCACCTAAAAAGCTTTATATAAACTTAAATGAATTTTCAACAGGCATAGTAGATGAGGATGGAAATCGCTTTAATTTATACCCCAAGACTGAAGGAACAACTAACACTTCTCCAGAAATAGAAACTACTCAAACAACAGGGATGCTCCTCTCTACCATTGAAGGTCTCCCAACAGAAGCCTCTCAAGAAACCTCTCAAGAAACCCCTCAAGAAAAAGTAGATCGTCTTATAGGATTCCAATTTATAGGAGAAGGTAGTGGAGGAAGTAATGTAGATTTAGCTAGATCAAACGCCCTTAAAAATGCAAAAACAAAAGTACGCGCACAAGCAGGTGTAGACCCTAATGTAGATGTAATTATAAATTTAATAGAAAAGAACGTAAAAACAGAAGCCTCAGGGGGTTATAATATAAGTGCTACTATTGAATACGAATTAGGACCATCAACCTCTTCATCTACCCCTCCTTCTAATGAACAATTTATAGAAAATTATAGAGGTTATGATATATACAAAATAGGTGCATATTATGAACTTAAAGTAGATGTAATATCTCCCTTTGGATATAGTACATCTGTAGAAGCTGGAGATGGATTTAATAGTAAATCTGACCTAAAACAGGCGATTAACGACGACCTCGAAGAGTAAATTCTAGAAATAATGGCTTATATACCTAAATCAAAAATATTATTTAAAACTACCTCAGGGGATGAATTCATGTATGAAAAATCTAAAGCCCCCTATACAGGCGAATATATGGAGTTTAGTAATGGGGATTTTCGTGCAGGTAAAAACTATACAAAACCTGGAAAATTCCTAATACCCTTAAAAGACAACTCTAGTAATAGGATGGGAAATACCCCAGATGTTAAAAAATATAGTAATTTAAAACCTCCTACTAGAAAATCCCTTTCAAAATACAAACAAGTACCCTCTTCTAAACCCCTCCCTACAGAAGAAGACTATAAAACAGGATATTTTACTCGATATATAGCTAAAAGAGTAAATCAACAGTTTGGGTTTTTTGAAATAGATAATAAAACATATAAATCTATAGCAGAAGATAAAAAAGAATATGATCCTAACTTATATAGAGCAACTAAAATAACATGGTCTTTAAAACCTGACTCCTTTACTAACCACAACCAAGTTCAGAAACTAGAACGAACATTTCCTTTTATTTCTCTCTTTTTATCTAACTTATCCGAATATAAAACAAACCAACCCACCCCCCTTCCCCCCTCAATTAACCCAGAAGAAAACAACAACTTAAGAGAAAATAGCAACTCAAGAGGGAATAATAGCTCAGGATATTAGGTTTCTACATAATTTATTTGTATATTCATGTAGATGCATTATCTCATTGAATTACAGTCACATTTAGATCAAATAGATCTTACACAAGGACACACTTATTTAGAATTTATCTATGGTAACGATAATACCCACCCTCTACTTTCTGAGGTAATAGCAATATATATCAAACCACAAGACGATAAGGGATATGTAATTCCTATTAATCATCCTGAGGCGATGAATTGGGATAAAGATGTGGTTTTTAAATGGCTAGAGCAAGGTAAATTTTGGGTAAAGGATAAAAAAGCGGCTTTACACACCCACCCTACACTCCATTATACGGATATACAATCCATCCATTATTTCCACACAAACACTCCACTTTCAGACACCTATGACACATCAGCTCACGCGTGGTATTATCGCAAATTTCCACAAATTAAGGCGAATAAAATAATACCTCTAGGTAAGCACTACGAGCGCTGCGAAGCACGACAATGTGCGTTATCCCAAGTTCTCTCTACCTACGGTAATGAACCTTACAAATTATACAACGATAAGATATTACCAACACTTTACAAATTAGAAAAAGAATCAATCAACACTAACGACAAATTCGATTCACACTTCAAATTAAAATGTAAAAAATATTCTATAAATGAAAATCGTATATATGGACAATATAACCCCTACACAACAACGGGAAGACCTATAAATAACTTTAATAAGGTTAATTTAGTAGGACTTCAACACGGAAATGGAGAAAGAGACTGTTTCGAACCAAATGGAGCTTTTTTTGTTGAGTTAGATTACGATGGTTATCACCCACGGCTTATAGGCGAAATGGTGGGATTTTCCTTCGGCGAAAAGGGTGTCCACAATGAATTAGCAAGTGTGTATTTTGGAACGGATAAACCTACACCTGAACAATATAAGGAAGGGAAAAAATTAACCTTCCAACAAATATATGGTGGTATAAAGAGTGATTATTTAAAACATGAGTTTTTTGAGAAGACTCAAGAGTACATTGATTTAAATTGGGAATTATTTAATGCACAAGGATACATTGAGACGGAAGGTGGTAGAAGAATATGGAAGAAAAACCATGAAAACATCCACAAACAAAAATTATTTAATTATTTAATTCAAGCATATGAAACAGAAACCAACATTGAGTGTATGATAAAACTACAGGAGTTTTTAAACGATAAGGGTACTAATTTCGTGTTATATGTGTATGATGCTTTTATATTTGATTTAGATAAGGAGGATGGAAGGGAAATAATAGAGGGCATAAAAGAAATACTAAGTGATAAGTTTCCTGTGAAGATGAAAGCAGGCCTCCACTATGGTGCCTTAGTGTAAGATTTATATGTATGTGTCGGAATACTGAATACATGAACAACCGACTATACTGTACTTTTACCGATGTAAATTCCCTTGACCATGTCAAGGAAACTATACAGAGGTCTTATGTTATTATGTTTGGGAAAATTTTTGTATTAGAGGATGTTGAGCAAGGAAAGATCATGATGACTTATAATGTAGACACTGCTAATTCTTCTTATGATGGAATTATTGATGACACTATTTTAGTTCATAGGAAAAAACAAACAAATACACTCTACACTATAAATGCTTTAAATGAGCTCATAAGGGATTTAAATGGGGGTGTTTTGGATAAGAGGTTCCCAATTAATTGGGATGATTATAGGAACTGTATACTTTTAATCCAGTCAGAGGGTTTTAATAGAGTAAATACAAAGATTAAAGAAATAATCAGGGTATGAAACAACATCAATTAAGACAATTAATTAGAGAAATCCTTAAAGAGGAAAAGCCTGGATTGTGGGCAAATATTAGAGCTAAAAGGGCAAGTGGAAAATCAATGGCCAAAAAAGGATCTAAAGCTTATAAATCAGCAAAAAAAGCTGGAGATAAAATTAATAAAATGGAGGAACAAGAAGAAACACCCCTATATGATTTAAAATTACCTGTAGACAAAAAAATAGTTCTACAAGCAGACACTGATGAACACAAAAGGGGCCTTGTTGTAACATGGTTAAGTGATGGGGGGTATGATGTTGCTTATTGGTATGATAGCCCAGATAATATAGTTTCAGCTGAATTAAAAGGCGATGGTGAGTCTTTTGGTGACATAACAAATGTATATTTAGGATTTCACCCTGAATTAGGAGATAAAGAAGATTCAGAGGTAGATGAAGGCAAAACAAAAGTACCCCATAGAAAATCTGGATACATGGGATACTCAGAACCTATAAAAGAAATTGAAGTAAAAGATAACACTGGGTTTAAAATTAAATTAAAACATCTATTACAAAAACATGCTATTAATTTAAAAAAAGGATCTTCTGACACTGAATTTGAATTTACATTAAAACATCTATTAGACAAACATACTGTTAAAGGAGGTGAAATAGAGGAAAATATGTCTATCAATGAAGTATTAAATATGGAAATCATTGATGAAAACATAACAGAAGCAAAATATAAAGGTAAAACAGTCCAATTAAACAAACCTACAAGAGGCGACAGTAAAAAATTTAAGGTTTACGTTAACTCAGGCAAAAAAAATGCTGATGGTTCTATTAAAGTAAAAAAAGTTAATTTTGGACATGGTGGTACATCAGCTAAAAAACGAGGTGAAAAAACAATGAAAATTAGAAAGTCAAATCCTAAAGCTAGAGCCGCATTTAGAGCAAGACATCGTTGTGATAGTCCTGGCCCTAAGACAATGGCTAGATATTGGTCTTGTAAGAAGTGGTAAATCTTCTATAAAAGACTTGGTTTTCGCAGAATTTGGTCTTACATTTACCAAGTAAACATTTTAAAAAACAAATAAAAGTTATGGACTTAAATGAAATCAAGAATCGTTTAGCTAAGCTAAACAACAAGGGTGGTGGCAGTGCGTCATCAAGCGACTTTAAAGCAAATTTCTGGAAACCACCAGTAGGCGAAAAATCACAAATTCGAATTGTGCCTTATAAGCATAATAAAGATTTTCCATTCTCGGAATTATACTTTTACTTCGGTATTGGTAAACCAAGAATGATTGCTCTTTCTAACTTCGATGAATCAGATCCAATTTTGGAATTTGCTTCACAACTAAGAAAAACAGGTAATGATGAAAATAAAGAATTAGCTAAAAAGCTATTTCCTAAAATGCGAACATTTGCACCTGTTATCGTAAGGGGTGAAGAAGATAAGGGAGTTAGATTCTATGAGTTTGGAAAAATGGTGTATCAAGAATTACTTGGTGTGATGGCTGATGAAGATTATGGTGATATTACTGACATTGAAAACGGTAGAGACATTACAGTTGAAGTAATTCCTGCAGCGGAAACAGGTAAGATGTTTAACACAACAACTATTCGTGTTAAACCAAAACAAACATCATTAGTTGAGGATGCTACACAAGCAGAATCTTTTTTAGAAAATCAAAAGGAAGTTGTTTCTTTATTTAAGAAGTATACATTTGATGAGATGAAAGATACACTACAAGGTTATTTAAAACCATCTGATAAAGATGGAGGCAAAGAAACTGAAGTTAAAGCTGCACCCTCAAAGAGCAAACCCAACCTTGATAGTAAACTTGACGAATTATTTGATTAATGGGTCGCAAGAAGAAAGAAGAAGAGGGAACCAATAGAGACGAACTAACAGGATTACTAGCTGAATCCTTAAATAAAAAGTTCAACAAAACCCACCACCAAGTAGCTTACTTCTTGGATGGTGGGGAGGATTCCCCCACAGATGTAAATGATTGGGTATCTACCGGATCTACAGTGCTAGACTTAGCGATATCAAACCGTCCAAATGGAGGATTACCTGTATCTAAGATTATTGAAATAACGGGTTTAGAACAGAGTGGTAAATCGCTATTAGCATCTCATGTTATAGCGAATACCCAGAAAAAAGACGGAATAGCAGTATATATTGATACTGAATCTTCCTTAAATACTCAATTTCTACAAGCTATTGGAGTAGATACAGAAAAAATGCTCTATCTACCTCTTGAAACAGTAGAGGATATATTTGATGCTATTACAGATGTTATTTTAAAAGTTAGAGAAAAAGATCCTAACAAATTAGTAACTATTGTAGTAGATTCAGTAGCAGCTGCAACTACTAAAATTGAATCAGCGGCTGATTTTGAAAAAGATGGATATGCAACTCAGAAAGCAATCATCCTATCAAAAGCAATGCGTAAAATTACTAACTTAATTGGTAAAGAAAGAATACTATTAGTATTTACTAACCAGTTAAGACAAAAATTAGGAGCAATGCCCTTTGCTGATCAATATACTACTTCAGGGGGTAAAGCCCTACAGTTTCACTCATCAGTTAGATTAAGACTTAAACAAGTTGGAAAACTTAAAGAAAAAATCAATGGTATAGATGAAGTTGTAGGATCTGAAGTTGAAGCAATAGTAGTTAAAAATAGAATGGGACCTCCTAACCGAAAAGTTAGATATAATGTTTTCTATAGACAGGGTATGGATAATTACGGTGGGTGGTTAAAATTGATGAAAGTCTATAAGGTAATCAAACAATCAGGACCTATATGTAAATATGTTGATAAGACAACAGGAGAAGAAATTACATTTTATGGTAAGGATTTACAAGATATATGTAAAG